>WLWD01002754.1_pt1 | contig 56630 bp, 39 predicted proteins | sample 6712731 | NCBI WGS metagenome assembly WLWD01 (sample SAMN12718690, study PRJNA576275) | sponge metagenome | isolation source: marine sponge | host: Mycale hentscheli | place: New Zealand: South Island, Marlborough, Capsize Point | collected 2014-11-01 | reverse complement strand
TTGTATTAATGCTAAGGAAGCTACTACTTCTCGAGGGAAGCTGAGATAAGTACGCAATTCCATATTTGTTAGCTAAATATGCAAAATTAACTCTGGCCTTTCTTTTTGTAGCTAAGAGCTAGTTAACGAAAGCGACTAGGGAGAGTAAGTTAGCATTGGTAATGATCGTCTACGTTACCGGCGCTCGACGTTACCAGCGCTAGCGCTAACCATTGGGTATGTGGTCGGCTCTTTGGGGTAAGTGGTCGTCGGCTAAGGAACTGAGGTCACGTTGGCTTTTGGCTTATGCTTTGCCTCTGCCAATTCTACAGGTTCTACTAAACCAACCAATATTTAAGAGATTTTTCCTGTTTGAGTAGCCTCCACACTAATTGTGAAGTTTGTGAAGCAGGTAGTGGTAATTCTAGAAAGCTAACTATAGCTAAGTAGATTAATACAATCATCAGTAAGTGATAATTATGTTGTCCAGATCCAGGCAAGTGTGTTATTGCTACAATTAAAAGAACTGGACAAAGGCTATTACTTCGACATTCGGATAAGAGTTCTGAACAGTGATCACCTTCTTACTTGTCTTTCCTGTGTTTTTAAATCATAGCAATTGGCTGTACTTTTAACTTGTAACCATTTTCTGCAGCAATTCATCCTTCAATCACACCTGGAGAGCAGTTTGATGCTCAGGAGTTTTTCATTTTGATGTTTGATTATCTCACAAAAAAAACTGCCACCACAGTAAGATAACCGTTTAATTTAACACTATTTCGAGATATTCTTCCACTACAGTTTGGAAACAGAGCTGAAACGTGAAGTTTACTGGGACATTTGATTGGGTTGTACTTTAATGCAACATTTTTAGCCATTTAGCACGCAGAAAATGTGTTTAATTTGGCATGAAGTATGTGTGTTTACGGGTTTCACTTAAACTTACAACTTACAGCACCAAAAGGAGTACAAAATCATGTGAGTACATACACACACAGAAAAGACAAAGCTCACCATAGCAGACAGAAGTTTATAAATAAAAGGGATTCAAATACATAAGGGTCTACTGTACACCAATTAATAAAACCAATTATTAAGAATTTGAATTTGATTACTGCTGTAGTAAAATAAATCATCAATAGATGATTTATATTCAAATTTAGACTTAATTATGTGGGACCTACACACATTGTATTAAACACATTGTTCACTTTCAGGTAGAAGCTGTTTCTGATCTTTTTAGGAAGGCCTTAGATGATGAGCATATACCTAGTGGAAAGTGTTCAAGGTAATGTTCGTTTAAACGCTAACTGAATGTGATACTTGGCATAGTATTAGAATTATATTTTTGAGCCAATCTGGTTCACTATAATATATATATTTTAACAATAATTGTAATTAAACAGGTTAAGCTACAATAGGATTATGCATTTACTATTTGCAATATTATAGTACCACAAAATTCGAACTATAATTTTAACGAGTAAGTATGCATAGTTAGTGTGTTGTGTTTATTATTCATTGAAGTTGTGGGAGTTTTGGACTTTTATCCAAGATAAGAATTTCATCCCAGCCATCTCTGATGTTTGTACATCTTACTAAATATTCCAATTCGTAAGTAATGAAGATTTTGCTACTGAAAATAATTGTGCCATTTTTCTCCTTCAAGATCGAGGATTGAAACACAGGGTCTCTTTCTTCATGTCGAAAAGAATATTGTGTATCGACTCATTGGAGTTGTTGTATATCACAATTGTTCTTCACAGATGAGTCATTAGCTATATATATTAGCGTAAACAGAATGTACAATTATTTTTCACAGATGAGTCATTAGCTATATATATTAGTGTAAACAGAATGTATGGTTTGCTACTAATGATGAAAAGGTAAATGGAATCATACAAGTTAGTAAATTTTAGTCTCTAAAGGTAACAGAGGCAAGTATTGAAGAAGTATTGACTAGCGATCCATTTCTACTGGTATATGAGAGAACTTGTAAGTATTCTAAACTATGTGTTGATTTACTTCACAATTACGTATACTTTACTTCTTCATAGATAACCACTCCCATTCTCTTTCTTTGAATCAATGCCAGCGTGTGAGAAACAGTCAATGGTTATCAGATGAGGTTCATTATTGTGGTTTAGATTTTGATTTTGATCAAAATTATTTCTTGTTATTTTTTAGATCATAGACAGCCATTTGAGACTCATTTGTAAGCAATCAATTCAGGTTAATATAAGATGTTATTAAATTGTTTGTTTGTCAACTTTTAGAATGTTAAGCTATAAAAATATCATTCACATAAAACTTACTTTTACAAGTAGCAGGAAGTAATTCTGTATGTATATAGTTATATTCATTTAAGTACAGAATAAATTAGCAGCAGTAATTGCCTGCATGCTCTAATATTATTTAGCAGCTATGATTCAGTGGTGTGAGATGCACCCAGCCATAAGGAAAAGATTGAGAGCAAGTGATGTCAGAAGGGCTTGGATTGAACTGTTGAACATGCTCAGCTTATTTATAGCTTGTATGTCACTTTATTATTAGTTTGTGTGCAATGCAACCTTGCAGAAAAAGAAATGGTGTCAAATAGTTAACTGCCAGTGTGGACTGTCATAGTCACCTAGTAGTTAGCTGTTTGGACAGATGAAGATGCTTACACCCATTTTTATACAAATAGCTGGCTAATTGGTAAATCAAGAGTTTCATTATTTGTATCATTAGCTATTTATTTCGTGATTCTTATAATAAAGTCTGCCTGAAAATGGAAAATTGCTTTGCTTTTACTACATTACCAAATTCTCACAGTAACACCCATGTCTTCAAATTGTCAATCACATAGCTAAATTCTTTGAAACATTTTATTTCCTATAGAGTCAAATGCCTATCATCAGAAAAGTCATTGCTGAGGAACTTCTCTGTGGAGAATTAGTGTAGATGAGTTACAGTGATTGCAATGTTAGTGTAAGTGTTAAATTCTTGCACCTGCATGCCTTGCTAAATTTCTTTCACACATATCAGTACAAAAAAGTGATATGCTTTAATGTTAGTGACATGAAGGTCAGGAAATCAAAAATTTCTCTGAGGGCAACCATTCGAACTTGATAGTCTAAATCTTCCAATCAACTCCATTCCATTAGGTAATTGTTTATTTTTTCTTGAACTATTATTGCCATATTATTCGATAATGCCATTATTACATTACCATTGCTTTTCTTTAAGCAGAACTTCCATGGACATCCAATAAGGTTTCAGCTCCAAAATATTCACAAAAATCTGGTACTAAAAGTCTAGTCTTTGATCTTATCATGTAGAAATTGCACTTTCATCTTGCTATCACGTAAATATTTGAGCATGTGTATTCGAAGGTTAACATTTTTTCTATATTAGACTCTCATATATCACCGTTATCGTGTTTGCCTCACTCAAGCATCACTTCCATAAATTACAGAAGTAGATCTTGTTCAACATCTTCAATGAAGCCAGAAGTGCAAGAAAAAAAGTTATCATTGTCACTAAAAGCAAAAGCTCCACTGGTCCACTCAGGTCACTCTGAAACAGGTAATTTTCATAAATAGCAAATCGAAATCGTTTGTAGTAGCTATTAGTTATTTTGAATTACAATTAGAGAGATCATCATGTGAAGGGACATCTGCATCATCATGTATGGAGACTTCTACTTCACAAACTTCTGGTATTCTACTTTTTTAATTCTGTGATAACAATCCTTTAAAGATAATTTAAAGACTTTTATATGTACCATTTTTTGTATCACTTTCCAGAGTTACCTAAATCACAAGTGCTGTCATCATTGCCTCTCTCTCAAGCACAGTCATCAATCTCTACACTAGTTTTGATGAATTTTCCATCTGGAAAGAAGAGGAAGAAAGGACCTCACATTCATGGTTTGTGTTGCATACTGCCCCAAAACCTATACTAAATTATCAGCATTATTATTTTTATTGTAATTGAAGTGGAAGTTATAAACCCACGTGGTAGTGGGAAAAGGGGTCTAAAAAGTCAAGGAACGAGTAAAATTAATGCGAGCTGTTCAGCATACATAAAGGCAATAAAATGTTTAAAGACAGTCTCAGTATCAATCACTTACGTTCCATACCATTATAATCATGATAAAAAAACTGGGACATTTAAGGCTGAGTAAGACTACCAAACAATCTGTGGCTGAGAAACTGAAGGAAGGAGTTAGTGTAAGGCACATTATTGATGGTTATAGAGACTCCGAAATTGGTCAAGGGATTATTCGTGATCATCTGATTACAGAAAAAGACATCAATAATAAATTTGTAAAATGTTCAACGTTGATGGTATTCAAAAACATTCTAATGACTGAACTGCACTAATGGACAACATCAAATCAAGACTATCAAACATTGCATTAATATGTGATCAAGTAGATAGTGCTGATCTTTTGGAAAATGTATATACAGCATTGGGAGGAGTCTTAAATAGCATAAAGTTACCAGCCACAAGAAAGAGAATAGCATCTAATAAGAACATGGAAACACAAAGAAAATACTTCACAACAAAGAAAAAAAGAAAACTGGAGACTACATCACTTAAATCAGTTGATGAAGTTGGTGTGTGTAAGCAACAGTTAAATGAAATTTATTCAAAATAAGTGAAATAGTGATGATTGCACCAGCTACATAAATAGGTGGTATAATGTTGTGAAAAAATGAGTAATATATACTGAATACTGTATGTACTGAATTATGCATAGCTTGAATGTACTTGCAAGAATGTTCAATGAATGGAGTGTTCTGCTATGGAATTAAAGAATTTTATTTGCTTAGCATTGGATGCACCATCTTTTTCAAATTTGTAGGTTGGTTGGTGATATGTAGCTAATTCACACTTTCTTGTCAATTCTAATACAGTACAATAGTAAAGTTGCTCAAGAAGAGCAACCAGTATGCATGATCCTCTGACTTTGCTGACTGTGCTCACAGTATTTCCCCATTTTGCAAGTACAAATAACAGAGAGGTCAATAAAAACCCAGCTGCTTCTGTCCTTCTGTTCTAAATGAAATAGAAAATAAAGAATTTTCTTTTATAAGTTAGGATTATAGCACTACTTACCTACATATGAAACACTAAGAATATACTTCCAGCACTTAACTATCTAATAAATGCATAATTTAAGTAAACCTTAGTCCACATTATATAGCAGCCAAAAAAATGATATAATATTTGGAGCAAATACAGTCGAACCTCTCTACAACGGGACTCCGAAAAGCGGTCAGACTCTCAACGACGGTCATTCCGCTGGGAACGGAGCTCCATCCGCATGTCTGTAATAGATTTTAAACTCTGAGAAACGGTTGACTCCCAACTCCGAACAACGGTCATATTACCGGACCCCACAGTGAAATTGCAATACAAAATTATCTCCCACAACGGCCAGTTAGCCACACCCATGCATAGCTTGCACAACAATTTAGTCATTTTAAACTCGAATATAGAGCAAGTCAGAATTACAAATGTCCAGCAGCAATCAGATCATTTACCAGCTCCCTCATTTTATTGATATAGGCTGGAGGGCCGTATAGGCGGTAGATGCACGGCACTTCCAGACCGTAACCAGCGCCTCTGTTCACTTTGTCCCCTCGTATCACGGCAAATGCTTTGTTGACGTCTCTTCTCAAAAACTGGAAAAGCTGTTTGGACGAGACTGGGGTGTTTTGGCGTGCTTTACCTGATAGTGGCTTTGGACAGAAGGGGAAGGAGTGCAAAGGAGGCAAAAGAAGTAAGCAGAGAATTACAGTGGCTTTTTTTGTTAATGCAGCAGGGGGTAAGGAAAAGCCAATTGTCATATGGACTTCAGCAAATCCTAGATGCTTAAAGCGGTTTGACAAAAGTGTCTTGCCTGTTAATTATTATGATCAAAAAAAAGCATGGATGACGGGTGATATAATGGAATCAGTTCTAACTAAGTTAATTAGCAGGTTGGTTCATAGGCAACGTTCCATTTTATTATTGATGGACAATGCTAAATGCCACCCTAGCAATCTGGAATCAAAACTTACTAACATTAAAATAATATTCTTACCTGCTAATACAACTTCAAAATTGCAACCTCTCGACCTTGGCATTATTCAAAATTTTAAAGTACATTACAAACATTTTTTGTTACGGTATGTACTAACAAAAATTGATGAATGCCAAAGTGCATTTGAAGTGGCTAAGTCCATTAACATTCTAATAGCTATTCGATGGGTTGCCCAGGCATGGGCCATGGTGACAGGTGAGACCATAGCCAAGTGTTTTAAGAAAGCAGGTGTCCTTAACTCTGAGTTGGAGATTGTTTCTTGTAGCATAGAGGATGACCCATTTGCAGAAGCCGACCTTGTCAGCTTAATGAAGGATGTGGTACCCAACTGCTGTAGTCCAGAGGAATATGTCAATGGAGAAGATTCCTTACCTATTTGCAACGATTTGGATAGCTTGACGTGGGAAGAAGACTTCATGCATCAGCTCCTGCAAGAAGATCGAAGTGAAGAAAGCGATGAAGGTGAGGAAGAGGATACAGCGCAGTTGACAGTTTCAAGGGTGAAAACTTATAAGGACGCTATAGTAGCTTTAGAAGATGTACAGACTTTTCTGGACAGTCGAGGCCACCTTGAAGATTCAGCTAAACTCGGTATAGCTGTAGACTCACTGGCTACATTGCACATCGCATCAATGAAACAGAAGACATTGTATGACTTCTTTTGCAAAGAACAATGACATTGAAACATTTTTGTTCATCATTTCATATACCACTCTTTATAAACATAATTAGTTGTTGCAATTTTTAAAATAAAAGGAAAAGCTCCAAATATTACATGATTTCATATGCAAGAACAATGACATTGAAACTTTTGTTCATCATTTTCATATACCATTCATTTAATATATAATTAGTTTATGAAATTTTGAAGAAAAAAAGAAAAACTCCGAAATAAGGTCAAACTCTCTACAAAGGCCAACACGCTTGTCCCCATGCTTGGCTGTTGTAGAGAGGTTCGACTGTATTTTGTCATTGTTGTTGTTTATTTTTTTAGTATTGAGCTTGCTTATGAATTACTAAAAAAATAGATTGATAATTTTAGCCAGTAAGCCACAAGTAATTACACTAGCACGGTCCCAAAGCAACAATTAACCGACCCGCAATTCTGTCTAAAGTTAAGCTATGTGGCTACTGCTACGGCGCAGACAAAAAGAGCCAGCGCGTTTTGACGATCTTTACCAATGCTAACTTACTCTCCCTAGCCTCATGTCTAGTTAACAGTGACTGGTAAATTCAAATAGTCAGATTGGCTCAAATTTGGTACTACAAAAGTTACCACTGCTGAAGAAAATGAGGTAAGAAAGTACTTTTGTATTTGTGTGCTAAAATTGATTGTCTTTTGTTTTTGTAGGTGAGAGCTTGTTGTCAAGAATTCAAGGTAATTCAGGTGGTCAAAGTAACTTCAATTTGATACTACAGAAGTTATCAAGAATGATGTAAGTAGTAATTCCATATTTGTTGGCTAAAATTACAAATAATAACACTGGTTTATTTTTTATCGTAGCTGAGAGCTTGTTCAAGAGTTACTGGTGATTGAGATTATCATAATGGTTGATGTTTGATACTACAAAAGTTACCATTAATAAGGTAAGAGAGTGATTTTGTATTTGTTAGCGGAAATCAAATGTCATAACTGCTATTATAGTGTTTGCAACATTATACAAACTATGTTACCTAACTATCAGGCTCGCTCGCCATTTGTGCTCAAGCACACCACTAGTATATATATATGTATGTATGTATGTATGGATTGTACGTATGCCCTTTAAACGCGCGCGCGGGGAACGTTTTTTCTTTAAAAAAACACGGCTTTTTAGGCTTGACCCCAGTTTATTCTGAAACTACAGCATTAAGCAAGTCTTACTTTATACTTAAGCTCCAAAGTGTGAGAAAATTCCTGCTAAAACGCTTGCTTTTCAAGAAACAAAAAGTTGATTCGATCGGTTATTATGACATTGAAGACCCTTTACCAGATTTAAACTCAAAACTTCGCCTTTTTTCCGGCTAAGTGCGGCTTGTTACTAGTTGTCAAGAGCCACCTGTAGTCAGTACTAAGAGAGCTATCACTACTTCTGAAAAGCGTATGTAAGCACATAAAGTCTTAATGCTAAGGAAGCTACTACTACTCGAGGGATGCCGAGGTAAGTACGCAATTCCATATTTGTTAGCTTAATATGCAAAATAACTCTGGCCTTTCTTTTTTATAGCTAAGAGCTAGTTGTCAACAGTGACTGGTAAATTCAAATAGTCAGAAGGACTCAAATTTGGTACTACAAAAGTTACCACTGCTGAAGAAAATGAGGTAAGAAAGTAATTTTGTATTTGTGTGCTAAAATTGATTGTCTTTTGTTTTTGTAGGTGAGAGCTTGTTGTCAAGAATTCAAGGTAATTCAGATGGTCAAAGTAACTTCAATTTGATACTACAGAAGTTATCAATACTCAAGAATGATGTAAGTAGTAATTCCATATTTGTTGGCTAAAATTACAAATAATAACACTGGTTTTTTTTTTATCGTAGCTGAGAGCTTGTTCAAGAGTTACTGGTGAGTGAGATTATCAGAATGGCATATGTTTGATACTACAAAAGTTACCATTAATAAGGTAAGAGAGTGAATTTGTATTTGTTTGCTGAAATAAAATGTCATAACTGCTACTATAGTGTTTGCATGAGGTAAGCTAAACATAGTAAAATTTTATGTTATCTAACTATCACAGATCGCTCGCACATGTGTGCCAGCACACCAGATATTAAATATATGTCTGGACGTAGTTGTCATGTTTACTTTGACCCTCCGTATTTTTGGTGTTCGCTTCCCGCGTTTCGACCCCGTCCCAAAGCTTCACTAACAGAATCCTCCGTTTATCGCCATTACCCCCGTATCACTCTAGAGTTGCATTGTTTACGGCGTTGAATTGTTTTTGCGTGCAAGACGTTATAACTCATAATCGTATGGAGCTCCATTTCTATTCGAGTTTATTGGCGGTGTGTATAGTTAATGCGTTATTTGTCATAGTTATAAGCCCTACTCAACAGTATTTACTTAAAAATGCATTGTCCACTAGACGAACCACGAAGGTAAGTCTTGCGTAGGTAAGTCTTGCGTAGTTATGTTCAGTTGTGTGAAAGTATTGTGCGTTACAACTACTATTAAGAATATCACAAAGAAATTTTTAAATAACTTGATTTGATTTTGTTGCTTCTTTTTCAATTCAAACTGTTGCGGGAGCGGTTACTATGACATTGAAACCCCCTTTACCTCATACGTAATTTAAAAAATCGACTTTATTTTAATAGCTTGAGTGTTAGTTGTTAAAATCAAATTAAACAATAGTGTAGTGTAAGGCTCGCTCGCCATTTTTGTGCTCAGCACACCACTAGTTTATCTGTTTATGGGGTACGTGAGACCTCTGTTTTCGCCCGCGCTTCTAATTACGTAAGTTAGGTAAAGCGTTCACAGTTCCAGTATTTTTCAATTAACGAGCGCGGAGAATCATGCTGCACTGCCTTACGCAACTCTGTTTCAACCAAAACGTTTATAGCTACTCTCTTCTTGAAACAATTGTGAAGTCTTTGTCAAGCTGCGCTTCTTTGCCACTGCTTTCTAAGTTTATTCAGGTAATTCTGCTATTGTTAACTCAGCTAAGAGCTTGTTGTCAACAGTGGACTGGTAAATTCAAATAGTCAGAATGACTCAAATTTGGTACTACGGAAGTTACTACTGCTCAAGAAAATGAGGTAAGAAAGTAATTTTGTATTTGTGTGCTAAAATTGATTGTCTTTTGTTTATGTAGCTGAGAGCTTGTTGTCAAGAATTCGAGGTAATTCAGATGGTCAAAGTAACTTCAATTTGATACTACAGAAGTTATCAATACTCAAGAATGAGGTAAGTAGTAATTCCATATTTGTTGGCTAAAATTACAAATAATAACACTGGTTTATTTTTTATCGTAGCTGAGAGCTTGTTCAAGAGTTACTGGTGATTGAGATTATCAGAATGGTTGATGTTTGATACTTCAGGTAAGAGAGTGATTTTGTATTTGTTTGCTGAAATCAAATGTCATAACTGCTATTATAGTGTTTGCATGAAGTAAGCTAAAAAAAGTAACATTGTATGTTACCTAACTATCAGGCTCGCTCGCCATTTGTGCTCAAGCACACCACTAGTTTATTTGTATATATGTTTGGACGTACTTATGTCATTTTGTACTTTGACTCTCCGTATTTTTGTGTTCGCTCTGCGTTCGACCCCGTCCCAAATTTCACTAAACAGAATCCTCCCGTTTAGCGACCATTACCCGTATCACCTTAGAAATTGAATTGTTTACCGCTTTGAATTGTTTTGCGGGTACAGTTAAAACTCAAAAACTTATTGGAGCTCCATTTCTATTCGAGTTAGTGGCGGTGGTAAGTTAATACGCTATTTTTCTCAGTTATAAGCCCTACTCAACAGCATTTACTTGAAAATTCATTGTCCACTGGACGAACCACGAAGGTAAGTCTTGCGTAGGTATGTTCAGTTGTGCAAAGAAAACTTTAAATAACGTGACTTGATTTTGTTGCTTCTTTTTCAATTCAAACAGTTGCGGGGAGCGGTTACTATGTCATTGAACCCCTTTACCGCATACTTAATTTTAAAACTCGACTTTATTTTAGTAGCTTGAGTGTTAGTTGTTAAAATCAACAATAGTGTAGTTTAAGGCTCGCTCGCCATTTGTGCTCAAGCACACCACTAGTTAGGTCTAGAAATTGTTTTTGTTCTTGCGTGGGCGTATGTGTGCACCTTTTCTCCTACGCACTTGCGCGGGCCGGGTAACCTTCTTAGCAACATTTTGTTTTGTTTACCCGCCGTACGAAGTAGCGATGCCCAGTGAAACAAATTCTGCGAAAGAGAGACAAAACGTTAGAAACGCTCGGTCAAGAGCTTTGAGGGCATTAGAAACTCCAGAAGAAAAATTAGTAGGGAGAGAGATAAGAAATGAAAAAGACAGGGCAAGGAGGAGGAGAGCTAAAACCAAAACAGAAACAGGTAGCAAAGTAAAGAATCTTTCTTTTTGAAAAGCCATTAAATGTTTCTAATTTATTTATTAGACTATTCCTGAGGATTACGGTACCAGGAGCCTTCATCATAGAAAAAAAGCTACCACTATTGTTTTCTCACTTTGACAGTATTTTGTAGCCACACCAAGCATGCATGGAATAGCTGCAATTACAGGGAACATGCATCGCTCGCTTCGCTATTTTGTGCTATTAGAGCACATCACTAGTATAATTCATACTGTGAAAATAATATTGATTGGTATTGGTACGTATGCCCTTTAAACGCGTGTGCGGGCAACCTTTTTCTAAAAAAAAAACGGCTTTTTAGGCTTGACCCCAGTTTATTCTGAAACTACAGTAGTAAGCAAGCCTTACTTTATACTTAAGCTCCGAAGTGTGAGAAAATTCCTGCGAAAACACTTGCTTTTCAAGAAACAAAAAGTTGATTCGACCGGTTACTATGGCATTGAAGACCCTTTTCCAGACGTAATTTCAAAACTTCGCCGTTTTAAGGGGGATACGGAGTGCCGCTTGTTGGTTGTCAAGAGTCATTGGTAGTCAGAATGCCTAGTATTAATGCTAAGGAAGCTACTACTACTCGAGGGAAGCTGAAGTAAGTACGTAATTCCATATTTGTTAGCTAAATATGCAAAAATAACTCTGGCCTTTCTTTTTTGTAGCTAAGAGCTTGTTGTCAACAGTGACTGGTAAATTCAAATAGTCAGAAGGACTCAAATTTGGTACTACAAAAGTTACCACTGCTCAAGAAAAGGTAAGAAAGTAATTTTGTATTTGTGTGCTAAAATTGATTGTCTTTTGTTTTTGTAGGTGAGAGCTTGTTGTCCAGAATTCACGGTAATTCATATAGTCAAAGTAACTTCAATTTGATACTACAGAAGTTATCAATACTCAAGAATGAGGTAAGTAGTAATTCCATATTTGTTGGCTAAAATTACAAATAATAACACTGGTTTATTTTTTATCGTAGCTGAGAGCTTGTTCAAGAGTTGGTGATTGAGATTATCAGAATGGCAGATGTTTGATACTACAAAAGTTACCATTAATCAGGTAAGAGACTGATTTTGTATTTGTTTGCTGAAATAAAAGGTCATAACTGCTATTATAGTGTTTGCATGAACTAAGCTAAAACATAGTAACAATACTTAGTTTTATGTTACCTAACTATCAGGCTCGCTCGCCATTTGTGCTCAAGCACACCACTAGTTTATTTATATGTTTGGACGTACGTATGCAAATAATTTTGTACTTTGACCCTCACGTTTTTGTGTTAGTTATGTGGTCGACCCCGTCCCAAATTGCACTAAACAGAATCCTGCAATCGATCAGTACCTGTATCACCCTAGAAATTGAATTGTTTACCGTTCTGAATTCTTTTGCGGGTGCAGTTAAAACGTGAAAACTGAAGGGACTTCCATTTTTATTCGAGTTAGTGGCGGTGGTAAGTCAATGCGCTCTTTGTCATGGTTATAAGCCGTGCGCAACAGTATTTACTTGAAAATACATTGTCCACTAGACTACCGCGAAGGTAAGTCTGTGTAGGTGCATGTCCAGTTGTGTCAAAGCATTGTGTGTTACAACCACTACTTAGCTAAAGAATATCACAAAGAAAACGTTTAAATAACGTGTATTGTTTTGTTGTTGTTTTTTCCTTAAATTCAAGCAGTTGCAGAGAGTTGTTACTATGGCACTGAAATTCCTTTACCGTGTATGCGAAATTTAAAAACTGGACTTTATTTTCAGTAACTTCAGTGTTAGAAGTCAAAATCATTCATATAAAAATAGTATAGTCTTTAGGCTCGCTCGCCATTTGTGCTCAAGCACATCACTAGTTATATAGATTTCAGGCCTATGTTTTATTGTGTACATCTTTCCCTAACAGTGTAAGGTCACAACCCTTATTCTCTCATACTCTCCTGGATGTAAAGCACGACTCCAGTAATAGGCCAACCAGTAACTGCCAGTGTCCCATCTTGTATCAATAGTACGTCTCCCTCCTTGATATTTCTATCATCCTGTAGCCATTTTTGTTTTGCAATTAATGATAACAGATAGTGAGACTTACAGTATCCCACAGTTCTGCTCTGAGCCATTGTGAACTGACATGGCATTCATAGTCATGTTTGCTAGAAGGTGAGAGTAGTGGATGCCCTATTAGAAAGTGGCTTCTTGGTGTGAGGACACATTTCCTTCTGATGACAGTGGGCACAGCGGTCTGCTGTAAAGGCTACCTCTGCTTTGTTAAGGATGCCTGAGAGCTCATTTACATTTAGTGTGAGCAATAAGTATACATTATTTCATTTCCCTGAAGGTATTGTTCAGTCGGCCCTTCACAAGATTGGTGTCCCCCCAATATTTACTACATACAGAACTTGTAATGGCAAAATATCAACTTTATCATATTTAAGGTTTAAAATGTTTACTTTGTTACTTAACTGGCTCAATCGCCATCTGTGCTGATACATATCACTTACTGTACTTCATTTCTATTGGTATTATTATTATTGTTTCCCTGGAAGTTCATGTCAGAGGGTGCCAATATGTTCAAAAGGTTGAAACAACATAGTAAATCAGCATATTTCTAATTTGACTCCTATTATTTCAAAGTTTGAAATGGTTACTTCTCTAATCCAGTTTTTTAAATATGAAATGTTTGGGGGAGATCCCAGGGACAGCCTCTCTCCGTATGAAACCCTGCATAATGGTAGGATAAACACTTGAACTTAATTTTACAATGTTGCAGTGGATTTTTTTTATATTTAGCTTAACATCACTTTGTAAATTTAATGTTATGCATTCTAAATTAATGCTACTCCTAGGTCTGATCACAACCTAGTAAAACAAGCACTAACCATCAATAAGTTAACAAGCACACACACAGGCTATTCTCAAGAAATACGAATAATATTCCAAATAAATGATTTTTTTGTACAGAATTTGTAAAGTATCTATTTCTGTGGTACAATACTAAATAACAGTTGTACCAGCCATATACCATACGTTTAATTACAACTTAACCAAGCATTTTGACTTCTTGCCGAAGTCTTCCTCAAGGTTCAATGAGGTCGAACTCTCCATGGTGATTTATCAATAAGATAACTGGTGGGCATGCTTACTGTTTAATATATCCTCAAGTGTGACTTGCATGCAGAATAGACAACCAGCATCGTCCAGGAAGCGGCCCAAATTATATTTAGGTCAAAAACTCACGATATTTAAAAAATATTAATAATTAATTTTACATGATTTGAATATTAATTTATGAGTTAAGAGCATAACGTAGTGTGCAGTTGACATGTAAACTGTATTGCCCTGTATTAGTATATTCGTCCTTATACGTTTTTCAAAAACTTGGTTTGGGAGGGGGGGGTGGCCCCCGTGGATCCTCCCCTAACCTGTTAAAAGTTGTTTTCCAGTGTCACTATGTATAATTGAAAGAATACTAAAAATATTGTTATTGTAATAAAACCAACAACTCAACATGACAATTCCATAGAACAACAAATAAAAGTATTATGTGAGCAAGCGGTCTGTTTCTTGGCTCTGAAAAGATTGATCCTCTTCAGTTTTCCCTATGTTTCTTGCTTCTCCATCTTGACTCGATCTGTTCCCTGCTGTTCCTGCCACGTGCGAACCTTGACTGGATTCACATGGAGTTTGTGGCTCATCTTGTGTTCCCACAGATCTTGATGATAATGAACTCTCTATTCCATTTTCAAGTGGAGTTTGAACCTCCCTATCATGTGTGGGTGTACGTTTTTTTATATATTTAAGAAGTTTATGGCCACAAAACCCAAGAAATGCCACTAACAAAGTAGGGAGAAAGCTCTTCACCAAACCCCATAGTCCCTCATTTGTGCTAGTAATCTCCATCACTATGCTGAATTTGTAAAAGAAAGCAGTGAATAGGGCAACACTTCCTATAAGTGTAACTCCAGCAAAGCCTAATGGAATAATGCAAAGAACGAAATTCCATGTCACTCTGTCTTTAAAATGTTCTATACTCAAGTATTTAAAAATAACTGCCACATAAATAACTGCAAAAATGTAGGCAGTGATAAAGCTGCAGAATACGGACAAAGTCTCACCTGGAGCTGCTATAGCTCCTAGCATTATGTAAACGACATGGAAACTTGTGAGTTGTAGAAAGTGGACAAATATCGTATACCCTAGAGCTATTGCTATACACTTTGGGCAACACTTGTTGTTCTTTCTGTTTCTTTCATTGTCACCTGCATCTTCATCAAGACCGCCATTGCAACAGCAACACTGAAATTTTTCCAGTAGCTTTGTAAGCAGAATTGGAGTCGGAAAATTTTTGGGGAAGTCTTCTTTATAAAAGTGCATGTATGCTATTGCAAATGTACAGCCAAAGAAATCTAAAATCCAGACGCCGAAGCAAAAGACAGAGAACACGAGAGTGAAGATGAGGATATCAAGAGATGAGGAATCGTACTGGCCAATGATCTCCTTCAATATGATGGCATTATTAACAATAATTAAGCAATTAACAAAGAATGAGACAAACACGACACTCCAAGCTATGAACCTCCAATAATCAGATCCACTTGGACCGTTTAGTTTATTTACAACTGGCTTGTACAGTTCCACAAACAGAAGGGGAAACCCCAGTACAGAAAAGATGATTAGGAGCAGAGAGCCAACATTTAATAAATATCGATGGCTAATGTAACTGTGTTCATGATATAGAACACAGTATTTGCTGGGAGTGTTTGGTATATAGTAGTATATGGAATAGCCCCTATCATCTGGGCGAATTTCTTGATCAAATATCTTCTTCTTCCCCAATGCATACATGTGTGCCTGCAATCAATATTATTTTCACAGTACGAATTATATTAGCACAATTCTACTGAGTAAGTAAATAGAAAATAGATATATAAAAACACTGTCTTTAATAATTCTAGGATGTACTACTTTAATCATTCGCATAAGCCCTGTAGTAATTCCATTTGCTTGGCATTAATGTAACAATAGTGATGAGAATAGGATGAGCAATTTATTCTGTTGTGTTTTTTTGGCTCTTTCAAAGGCCAAAGAGTTTTATATAGGTTACATCACAATGTTGAGGTCAGTACAGGATTTATACAACCAAGGGTCATGCCCGAGGATAGTTAAATCCCATACTGACTGAATGGAGAGGTGCAACTAACTTGTACCATGGCTCTAGGCAATAGGTAGTGCACAAAAACCAATTTTGATTGGACTGTTTACTTTCCTAGGAGGATTGGTATGAAATATATTCACTGCGAATTGAGCAATCTGATTGGACAGTTTAAATATATCACAGTACAAGTAAGTTTATACTGTCCTGTACAAATTGTAAAAATGAAATGCACGAGTAGTTGGTAATTTCATTAATTCTTTAAAGACATTTATCGCCACCAAAGTGGTGGTAAATTCAATTCTGAATGTTTGAGCTCAAAATAAAAACAATAAGAACAGCTTATACACAAAAGGGTGACTTACATTGGCTGTGAAGTTATTCAAAAAATCTAGCACACCTTTTCGTTTGCACAGTGCAGTGATGTTTGTGATGTTGTTGTCACGCAGCTCATAGATTTCATCTAAGTCTTTGGAAACACTTAAACGATCAGCTGTGGTTAGATTAGAAAGGTTGAATAGAAGTGAGGTGTAAGATACTTCAGGAATGTAGCTTCTCAGAGACAGTCCATGTAATAACTCCTTGTTTATTGTGAGGTGCACTGGCGAGGACAGCCAATAGAAACAAATTCCAGGAGAGTTATTGCTCCAGTAATCAACATTGTTCCAATCTTCAGGAAAAATAAATTTGTAAGAGATGCTCACTATATTCTTCCTGTGGACGTTGACGGGGTAAAAATTTTCTTCCAATGTTTTGACATTGGTACCAGTAGTTAGAATGTTTTCCATGTCTCTGTAAGTATAACAAAAAGCAGTAGTAGGTAGATACAGATGTACAGCAATCAGAAAAATCCACATCTTTCCACCAAAGACTCCACTCATCTTTCTTAATTAACAGGACTGTTTGAATGCTTAGAAATAAAACAAAGAAGTACTCTATGGCATCCGTTTTGCTAGGGTACACAATAACTACTATGAATACTGAATTCCACTGTATTATAGTGGTAAAAACTGGATCAAAGGTATTTTACCTACTAAAAACTCAACACGTGAATATTTACACTTGTAACTATAAGTATGTTGTGAATAAACTTCAACAGATGTACACCAATCATGAATGTAATAACACCAAAAACATGCATACAATGAATATAAGAATGTAAAATAATGAGAGAAATAAGACATAAACAAGGGGTGTAGCTAGGATTTTTGAGAGCGGGGATCGATTTGAGGATGGTCGAGCTAGTGTGAGTCAAATTACCATAGAAGACATGGGTTGTTAAACATCCTTTCTTGATTAAGCGTTGTTTATGTAAAGCAGCCATCTTCCCTGCTTTAAGCCCTTTTATTAAGCGCTCCGTGCGTCTCATTTATGATTCAGAAATATATGTATTAGTTTTTTTTAAATATATTTCATGAGGTTGATTTTACTCACACACTTGCTAATTTCCTATTGATGCAGTTTATGTATTCCCATAGAAATATTATCATCCATTGAATTGGACAAACTAGCAGTTTTGTCACACATGTGCACAATACTGATGTATTACAGGCTACCTATAGATCATAGAAACCAGTTTTCCCCTTCCAGTTTTACTAAAACTAGCTAGAATGACATGTGTGACTATATGGCTAGTATGTGTTAATTGGAGAGTGAATAAGACAATATTTGGTTGTGCATATATGTTAGTACTGATAATTTAACCTACTTCTACATCCCTCCTCTATACCTCCCCTCAACCCATGCCAAATGTGTCGTCAGAGTGGCCAAACAAAGCCCCACCCATAGCTCCACCCAGTTAGACATTGAACTTATCTGAGAGAGTCCAGTTCAGATGTTCATCTATAGAAAAGATGAGAACACTACTGTATATATGTACAAAATTACAGTCACATACTATTGTATATACAAGAACGCTGCAAACACACTCAACAGACTACAGAAAGTATGTTATTGCTCTAACACACTTTCTCTTACATGTATAAAAAAGATAAAGCTGCAGCTCACTCATTCCATTCTTATTCCAACCCATTCTTATCACTTTCATTTACATTCACACTCCATTCCATTCCCATTCTATTCCATTCTCATTCCATTTCATACACATTCTATTCCATTCTCACTCTGTTCCATTTGGAAAAAAAGATGGAATAAAACGTGAATTATAAACTACAGTGATTTGTAGTAATGCAGTCAAGTGGTGTTCATAGTACTTATTACATGAGTCAGACTGTGATATGGCAAAAATTTCACAAGCAGGCTAATTTATTTTCACGAGCCAGAGGCAAGCAAAAATAAATCCTGAGAGTGAAATATCTTTCCTTACTCTGATATAATAAGTGATTTATTCCTTGCTAGATATCTTCACTGCAGTAGTTTGTCTAGGGTTGGTAACTGGTGCTGTAATGTTGGCTGTAAAACTCTCTAGAAGCTCCACTGATTCTGCTGTATCTACCATTTATAAAACACAAGCATTGTTGGAGTTGCAGTAGTGGTATAGTGTTTCTAAATTTACTGTTTTTTTTACGTTCAAGTATTTTTGTTTCAAGATTATTTTAGACTCTTGTGAATATACCCAAAATGAAAATAATCAGATAATTGCATACAAAATAGACATTTCTTGATAACAAAAGAGTGGCTAAACATGAGATCAAAACATTCTTCATTCTACTGAATTGTGTTCAAATGTTTGCCATCTGTTTCCATTCTCCTCCTTTCACAACTTATCTTTGGAAGACGAAGATAATGTCATATAAAGTGAATAAAAATCCATTCCTGTATCTAGCTATATAAGACGACTTATGCAGAAGTACTTTCACAACTTCTAATTATTTGACTTGCACAGATGTACAAGGTCAAACTGTGTATTCTCTTGGCCTTAGTCTTTACACTATCTAGTGGACAATTTACACATTATTACGTCACTAATTCTCCAGAGCTAGTCAGTCACAATGGATCCTGTTATCTAAATGGAACACACCTTAATCCCTGTGTTACTGTGGCTTCTTTAGTCAGTGGGAACCTTTCGTTACAATTTGGAGAAGACAGCAACATCAGTTTGGTTTTCTTGCATAATTATTATGACTTGAAGCAGGAGAGAGTGAAGGTCCAGTTTGCTTCTCATAATACGGTAGAGCTAAGGCCATGGATTAACCAAAGCCATACATTTCTGAATTGTTCTGGAGAGCTCGCCTTTGAGTTTGCTGATGTTCAACAAATTGCTATCAATTCTGTAATTTTTCATGATTGTGGAGACTCGAACCCCGCGATATCGATAAATGTTTCGTATGGTATTATTTTCCAAAATTCACACTTTCATCGCAGTAGAATCAGGATTTTCAGCCGAGGAAGCAGAATAGTCGTACAAAATTGCTTATTCAAAGGAAGTTTCAGTAGTTATGCAATAGAATTGAACTCTTCTACTTACATCAGCGGCCATTTTATCAAAACAACATTTTTAAACAATACAGGAGGTAGTCTTCATATCTCCACAGGTGCAACAGGTAGTGATCCTTTAAGATTCAAAGACTGCATGTTTTTGAACAACTCTTTAAAATCGCATACTAAGCGCTCAGTTGTTGTAGATTCACTCCAGGATGTGTATATTACAGACTGCGTCTTTGATTCCAATGAGCCAGGAGGTGCCATAAAAGTAGGTCATTATCGTCCATCCCCTTTCAATATATCTCTTTTGGAGATTGAAAACTGTCTATTTTCCAATAATACCGCCAGGTACGGAGGAGCCGTTCAAGTGACGAATAATGTACACTTTTTTGTACTAAATTCAATCTTTCTCGGAAATTCTGCCAAATTTTCCGGAGGTGCCTTTGCCATAGACCCAAGTGTTAAACAATATTTGCCTTCTAGAAATTCGCTGATGAGAAACTGCACATTTTACAACAACTCTGCTCAAGTAGGAGGAGGAGCTACTTTCATTACATCTCCAAATATTAATAATGGAGAGCGACCCATGCTGACTGTTCAAAATTCTACTTTCGGTTGGAATGCAGCAAGGAAGGGAGGGGCTCTCTCTCTTATTATCCACAAAATTGTGACATTGAAAAGGACTCGCTTCATTGGAAACAAAGCTGGCTATGCAGGCGGAGCTATTCATTGTCAGAATACAATCTTATCAATCAATAGATGCAGTTTTTACCGGAATTCAGCAGCGACAAGAGGTGGTGGGCTGAATATAGAAATGCTGTTTGTCATAAAGAAGAGCTTGTTCCTGGAAAACTATGCCTCTAAAGGGAGTGCAATATTTGCTGATATTTGGCTTAATTCACTTCATACCATAAACTCTACTATTTTCATTAGGAATAGAGCTACCAAACAGGGTGGGGCTATCACTTGCATATCCAGGTCTCCCGTCTTATTTATTAACTGCACATTTATTCGCAATTCCGCCAGCTATGGAGGGGCCATAGCTTGTCTATCAAAGCTCAATATTCTGTGCAAATTTTGGATAAACATAACTGGCTGTAACTTCACTACTAATGCCGCAATGGAGGGTGGGGGCGTGGCCAGTAGTTCCAGGTGCTCAATGATGTTCAGCAAGTCTTCATTTCAGAAAAACCGAGCTGAATCAGGAGGAGCAGTCTTCTTTAAAAACAAACCTTATGAAGTCGTTTTATCACAGTGTAGCTTTGACAGCAATATGGCGACAAGAGGCGGAGCTATAGCCGACTACGGACCCTTAGATGATTCCCACTTGACCGTTAAGGAGTGCAGATTTGTGAATAACTCGGCCATTTTGAAACAACATGCTACTGAGACACGAAATAGGCTTGAGTACTGCCAGGAGGGCATATCGAAGGACAGTGGGCGTGGCGGTGCAATTGTTCTGAGAGCATCTAATGCTACGACCATTATGAACAGTGACTTTGAGCACAACAGAGCCTACTATGGAGGAGTTTTGTATGCGTATCAGTCTGGGTGTGTTGTCAAGCACAGCACCAGTGTTGGCAACGAAGCATGCATAGGAGGAGCTTATTACCTCAACTATTCCGTGTTCCATCTAGAAATGTCGTCAATTGTTGCCAGCAAAGCACGGGTTTCAGGTGGAGGGTTGTATTCAGTGTCCACCTCTTTGAAACTAGGAGGCAGCATGAATTTTTACGAGAATGTTGTCACGTCTAATGCGGGTGTGGGTGGAGCTATACGTGTGATGGATCGTGATAAAGAATGCTTAACAAACTCGTGCCCAATAGTCTGGACAAATGACACAAAGTTAAACTTTAGGAACAACACGGCCGTTAAAGGTTCAGTCATGTACGGTGGGATGTTAGATAGGTGCAACACATTACCTGGAGGGAAAGGACGCTCAGCTTTAAATAATATTGTACGGGTGGACGGTTCCAAATATGATGTTACTTCTCACGCCGTCTCTTCAGAACCTATCAAATTCTGCTTTTGCCAAGACAACATTCCGCTCTGTGAACAAAGAGAAATCAGTCGGAAGGTATTTCCAGGCCACAGAATGGAGTTGCAAGTGGCGTGTGTTGACCAGTTGAAGCAACCTGTTCCGTGCACCGTGCGAAGTGAATACGAGGAAAGAGACATAGAACTTGGTAAAGGGGAGAACTCCAGGTACATAGAAGGTTGCAGCACACTGTCATTCAAAGTATTCTCAAAAGAAAATACAGTGGGTGTGTTGAACCAGCTAGGGAGTATACTGTGCATCGACAATGCATGGAGGAGACTTAGAACACACTTCACAGTGCTGTCATGCCCTGTGGGCTTTCAAGACGTTGACAAGGAGTGCAAGTGTGATCAACGCCTGACTGACGAGCTATCCAGAGTCGAGTGCAACATCAGCAATCAGTCGATTACTCTGAACACACCAGGATGGTTTAGTTACAGCAATGGCTACCTCAGAATGCATACGACTTGTCCTTTGAATTATTGTTTCAGCCAGACACACTCCGTTCATACAAGCTCTCCAGACACTCAGTGCAAGCATCATCATGGAGGTATTCTCTGTGGTGGGTGTGTGGCTAACTATAGTGTAGTGCTAGGTAGTTGGAAGTGTATGGACTGCTCTCACTTGTCTAGATATAACTTCATCTGGTTGACTGTTCTGTTAGCACTGGCTGGTGTGGTCTTGGTTGTGTTCCTGTTGCTGGTCAAGATGACAGTATCTAGTGGTACTACTAATGGATTGATACTTTATGCTAACATATTGTCCTTCAGTGGATTACTAGACTATCGTACATGTTCCATCCATCCAGTTCTTCGTGTCTTCTTGTCTTGGATAAACTTGGATCTGGGTATAGAAGTGTGCTACTACTCAGGAATGGATGTGTATCAAAAGACGTGGCTGCAGTTTGTCTTTCCTTTCTACATCTGGTTCCTGGTAGGTGTGATCATCCTGTTCTGCCATTATTCCTCCAGAGTGATGAAGTTGATGGGAATGAGAAACATAGAAGTCCTAGCTACTCTCTTCTTACTCTCCTATGCTAAACTCCTCAAGACGATTGTAACTGCTTTTAGTTATACAGATATCAAAGTGGGCACTCAAAATACCTCCAACCCACTCATTAACCAGCGAGTGTGGGTCTACGATGGAAGCATTAGCTTCCTGAATGGCAAGCACTTGATCTTGCTCACAACAGCACTGATAATTCTGACATCCATATTTGTTCCGTACACGTTTTTGCTAATGTTTGGCCAATGCTTGAAGCACGTTCCCCAAAGGAAAGGATTGCATTGGGTGAATGGTAGAGTTTTGACTACATTCTTGGATAGCTACCATGCCCCATACACCAAGCGCCATCGGTACTGGACGGGGCTCGGCCTCCTGGTGCGTTGCTGCCTCTTCACTCTGTTTGGCATGGGCTACAGCTTGAAGATCAACTTTCTGCTGATTGTGGTGTTTGTTTTGGTTATATTTATGGTACGGCTATCTGGTAACAGAATCTATCGGCGAATGATGGCCAATGTCTCAGAGGTGTTCTTCTTGGGAAACTTGGGCTTTCTGGCTTTAGGACTGCTATACAGAGGTTCGTCTTGTGCTTTGCTGACTGCTTCTGTTACTCTTTCATTCGTTGGTTTTATTTTCATCCTTGGATATCATGTTCATTCAAGCATCTCGTCCAAGAAGATATGTATCCAACTTTGGCAATACCTGAGAACAGAATTCAAAGTAAAACGCAAGCAAACGACTGCAGAGACAGAGGAAGTTGAGGTTGAGGAGACCCAGGCTTGCTCTGTTTCCTATTTCCAGCTTCGAGAGACATTAGACGTTGACTAATAAACAATATTAAGCTCGAGTGCACATGTAGTTATTTTTATTGTTTCTAGTAGTATATATAGCTGTTTATTTGCTATTATGTACTGCTAGTATATGATTAGTATAATTTTGTTATTGCTTCTTGCTTTCGTGGTCAACACAAATATATTTTATACCAATTGCTTATCACATTAAACTATTATCGCTCTCTCTAACTGCCTAAATCAAAACAAATATAATATTATACCAATTGACCACAAAGTGTTCATCAGGGCACCTAGCTAGTGCTGAAAGATAAATAATATGTATATTGTTTAGAAGTTATCAACGATGTTTTAAATGACTTGCATTCTTCTCCTTACTTATTTCAATGTCCCTTTAGGTCCCCTCATTCTGTAGTAATTTCATGAGCTTAGTTTACAGCCCCCCCCCCCCGTTATTTATACCTCAAATCATAAATTGCTTGTTGCATTGGTAGTGATAGGGCCATTTTAACAGTGTTTGTATTTACACTTTCTTTATGATTTCTGTAGTTAAAACCATAAAGATAAATACTTCGTCTCACTTTGAATGCAGTCGTGCCATAAAGAAGAGTTCAGTGTGTGCAATTAAAAATGAATTCATAAAAGACAGAGAGAAGGGAGGGGCAGGAAAGTCATGGAAACGAATAGCAGCATAAATAGCACTGCACTTTGAAATGATTGTTCTTGTAGATAATGTGAAGATAAAAATAATAAACTATTCTTTCTTGACCTTAACATCACCGTCTTCTGTTACTTTGCTCCGCTTGTCATCTTTGACTTCCATTTTCTTTTCCGACGTCACCAGTCCCAGTAGTTCGGCAATAGACTGGAACACGCCCGCAAACAGAGCCGTGCCGCCAAACACCATTGCCGTGGCGATCCAGTGCTGGACCGTGAAGGGGTTCTGGAAGTAGAAAATGGAGAAGAGGAGACTGGCAAACTTGCGGAGAGTGAGAACAAGAGTCACAGCCAGGGAGGGGCACTCGGTCGTCAGGACAAACACTCCGCGAATACACACATACTGTGTCACACTGTTTCCAATGACGTAGAGCCACAACTTGGGCACGCTCAGAAATCCAAGCGATATGGGCTCTTCAAACACATACAATTTATCATATTATTTTAAGTCACACATTGTTGGCAGTTAATAGCATAATATCTTTAATTTTTCTGCTTGAGCAGAGAGAGCCTCCTTGAGGAAAAAATAAAATAAAAAATAAAATAAAATAAGAGAATGATGATCACTAAAATTTAAAAATAAATAGTAAAAATAATTTCTATGAAATTACACATAATTAAATCCTTACTCTTCAGTACGTTTTGAGCATATCAATGCAAATATCCAAATCTCATACTATTTCAGCTGAAACATGCAGCAATTAGAAGAATCCCAATTACTGCGATTAAAATTACAAGCTAACCTGAGGCAGAGAATGACACTGCAATCTTCCAAATGTCTGGAGCAAGGAGGAGAAAACCTGGTAAAGGGAGGGCATGCTACGACGGTTAAAGATAAGACAAAAACGGAGGTTGTCAGTATGGGTTAGAATCAATGGGTTCACACTCACCATGTAAAACATGGCTTCTCTAGGATGCTTGCCGTAGTCTCTGTATAGTGTCTCCTACAAATGAGAGGGGGGGGGGGGGGGGGGGGGGGGGGAGGGAAGAGAGAGAGGCATAGAGTTAGTAAGAGAGGAAAAATGAAAACATGTTTGTCTCCTTTCACTTTACACACACACACACACACACGAGGAATAAGTGTATCATACCATGTGCAGAACCCTAGGCGCTATCTGTGTGCTTACCACCTAACACACCACCATCGAGGTGTGCTTTCAGAGCAGAAAACAACAACTCCACGACACAACCTTAATAATAAAACATCATCTTCAATTTAAGTGTATCTTCAAGTTTGGCAGGTCTGTTACTTCCATACTACCAGACCTTTCTTGTAGTAAAGCTCTTCTACAATCTTATTCAAAAATTGACCTTAGTATCCATTCATAACTTGCAGCTGCAAATATCTGCCAACCCATACAATAACGAAAACCTCTAATTTCCCCAGGGGCTCTTAACTCTGAGGTGTCATATTAAAGATGGATGACACAGAGATAGCACATCAGACTACTAACCTGGTAAATGCCCATCCTAGCCGTGACAAAGATAGCTGTTACCAAGAGACTAATACCTACAAACAGAGTGTAGACAAACAACAAGCAAACACAAGAACATAAAGAGTAGTAAATAAGCCACGCCCTTCCCCCCCACTAGTAAAGATCTCCCGAGAGCTTGAATCACGCATTGTCTGAAAAGTTAAATGATAGCTTGTAATTAATTGAACAAAGATTAGGGCTAGAAGAGAAGCAAGCAAGACACTCTCTAGCCTAACCAATACCAGTTGACATAATGATTATATTGCATGGATTTAGTAGTCTTTACCATTGGAATAAATTGGGCGTGGCACAGATAAGACTCTAAAGAACATTAGCCATGCACGTCTCTGTCACAAGGTGCTATCAAACCAAACGCTGATTACAACCACTACATCATTTAGGCGCGGTACAGATCCCTCCACCACCACTTCAATTGGTTTTATTATTTATTTTTCTTCATGTTTGTATTTTGTTATTTCATTTGTTCGTACCTGTGATGAGTTGAACTAAATGATAAAACCCTCCAGATTCTTGGGAGTTGCCTTCATCTGATAATCCCTACCAAGTAAGAAAAAGGGGGCGTGGAATAAAAATGGAAACAGTTGATCACATCTCTAGCAAACTTACCACTTGTTGAGCAGAAGCCATGGTTGCCATGACAATTCCTATCGTTATCAGTAAAACCGCAAAGTATTTGGAGAAGGAATAACTACAACAACAACAACAACAACAACAATAATAATAATAATAATAATTTAAATTATAATAATACGCTTGTGTGTCAGTAATGATTCACATATGGCGATAGAAGGGCAGAGAGATTGAGAAGCAGGAGAGATAGACAAAGGAGGAGAAGGTACTCTAACTCAAGAAGAAAGAGCTGAAGAAAGGAAAAGAGAGGGATAAGCAGGAAGAAAGTGAGCAGGAGAGGGAAACCGATGCAACTTAACCAATTGTAGAGGATGATAACAATGGATATAAATACCTCATGCTACTCCATTCCTAGTCTGCAAAAGTTAATATGTTAGGCGCCACTGTGTGGCAGGACACTTGCTGGGTATTAGTGCCACTGTGTGGTAGGGCACTTGCTGGGTATTAGTAATAGCAATAATAATAATACAGTAGACTCTCACTAATCCAGACAGTGTGGGACCAAGAGGAGTTAGGGTTAGTGAAATATTCAGATTGAAAATAACAAAAACAACAACAACAATTAAGAATATTATTTTATTTTCAATGAGTATTATTAAACATCCTCCGAAGCAAATAAGAAAAGAAAAGAAGAAAAAAAGAAGCTAGCTAAATGCAGGAAAGTTGTTAGTGAGAAGAGATAACTAATGCAGGAAATTTAGTATCACAGTTATGCCAAATTGGAAGAATTAACAAATAAAATAGGAAATTCAAGTCATTAAAAACCTCCATTCTGACTTTAGCTTGCTATTGTTTTTTCCTTATTTTGTGTGGAGGATGTTATTGTATTACATATCATATTGTATTTATGTATTTCATGTATTGTAATCTGTGCACAGCATCTCTAGCATTAATCTTGTCAACATTAATAGTTTTCCCCGGAAAAATGGACGGGAATTTTAAGAATAGCATCTATAATGCTACATGTGCATGTGGTCACATAATACTGTTCAGTTTTGGATTAGCCAGGGTCTACTGCGATATGACCACAGCAATGCAGAAGGCATAAGCAAAGACAGACTGCTCTACATGTGTGGGTGTGGTCATTTCATTGGGTAATAAGTTGAAATAAGCTTTATATTTCCTACTGTAGTCTATTCAAATCAAACACATCTCGTATCCACATCCTAGCCCGTACACATCCTAGCCCGTACACATCCTAGCCCGTACACATCCTAGTACACATCCTAGCCCATACACATCCTAGCCCATACACATCCTAGCCCATACACATCCTAGCCCTAGCCCATACACATCCTAGCCCATACACATCCGTACAAAACATACACACACTATAACCGCATTATGGTCCTGGAAACCCTTTACCAACTCACCTCTTCTTGAGTAGCCACATCCCCAGAATCATGTTGGCTATAAGTGAGCCCTGCAGTCACACACACACACACACACACACACACACACACACACACACACACACACACACACACACACACACACATACACAACACACACGAAATAATAGAACTGGAAATCTGGCAACACTTGTATAATATTCCTCGCAAGATGTATATGGACAGACATAAAATCATTCTCCCACTTAGAAGGCTGTAAAATTAATGGCACCCAACAAGGAAAGTGAATGGAACAGCAGCATCATGTGGGCAGACGACGGGTCAAGGGGTTGAGGAGAGATAGGAGGGAGAGGGGAGGGGTCAGGTAGCTTATTTGTTTAAGCCTAGCAACCTAGCAATAGACTTGATTCAGAATACACATGGTTGTCACGGGCACTGAGCTGGCAAACAAGTAAGGTTGATATTCTTGTGATGTATTTAATAGTTTTTTTGTTGTTTTTTTGCTTTGTTAGTTTCACTACCTCTGAATAAATTAACACACACAATGAAATGATCATCATCAGATAATCTAATGTACGTCAGCTCAGTACCACAACAACAACAACAACAACTATCGTTGAGGCAATACAATCCATTAATAATGCCCACGCCTGGTGTGAATTTCCTTTCAGTGCAAACTTAACCCACTCCCATTCTGTGTACTGACAAAAGGTTGGGTTGGTGGTGGTGGTGGGGGGAGGGAGGGGGGGGGGGGGGGGGGGTGGAGAGATTAGAAGTGAAAGAGAACAAAACAACAACAACAACAACAACAACAACAACACACAACTATCGTTGAGGCAATACAATCCATCAATAATGCCCAGCAACATAAATAGACCAAATTCAACTAAACACAGCTGTTGATATTTCTACCCATTTCTGCTATTTGGCTTTCCTTTCTCCTAACCATGCGTCTACCTCATAGACAGAACTCTGAAACTTAGACTCAATTAATCAAGTATCTAACCCTTTCACTACCAGACCTCATAGCAGCTTGATGCAAGTGTCTCACTCAAAAATACGACATTACAACAATAGCTGTCAATCATTCCTGCATCGGCCATGCACAGACTACCAGCACCAACTAAGATACTGCATTATCAGTGGTACCTTCATCTTAAACAAAAAAACAACAAAAAAAAAACAAACAAACAAAAAAACAACAACAAACAAAAAACAAAACAAAAAAAAAACAAAAATAAAATTAAATAATAATAACGACTAAACTAAAAATAAAACACATACCCTTTCTTCTCCTTTTAAACCAATTACCACAATTGTCAGGGTCAGTTCAGACATATGACACCCACTTGGCAATAACCTCGTTAAGTTACTCTACACACCGGCAGTTGTAAACCTAATTCACTTTGTGACTCTGCTCTATTCCCATGCGGTAAGGTGCCACTCTCAGCAGTTGATCCATTTGACTTGTAATGGTCAATGGCTTCAACAAAAGCCGATTACTACATAACTTTATGATCACACCAGCCATGGAAATTTGACACCCTCTCAAGAGGCAAGTGAAGAGGGAGTGGCCATGAACAAGATCTGCACAACTTGACAACTGCATTTCAATGGCATCCGCCGGTTCTGTCTGTCCTAACCACAGAAACCAGACACCAATACTTGCCAAGAGATCAGTTGCCATCGCGCGTTCTTCAGATCGCTGGTCCTACACAGTCTACTCAAAACAAATTGAATATTATATTTTGGTAAGGTTAGAGTTGTGGCTGTGTTTCAGAGCTAGAGGTCCCCCGTCAAGTTTACTCTATAACTGTTGGTGGTCCAATCATTTCAGTTTTAAACAGTCAACCTGTTTTTAAGAAAGATGCTTCATACTCAATAAGGTCACACGCTTAATGTCTTCACCATCAACTGCCGTAGTATGTAGCCAGGAGGCATAAACATACACATGTTAATGATTCCACCACTAGATATTGAACTGTACCAAAACCTTACAAATATTTATCTGCAAGTCATGAAATGATGGGCTGTATGCACACTATAATGGGAAAGCTGAGAGTCTACAGTAAAAACAATAACCTGGAGAGAATACGGGAAATACAACTTCCCTGGAAACAGTGAGATATACATAACACCCTTCTGGTTGTATTGTTAAAATAAACCAAACTTAAAGGGACGAAGCCTCAGTCGCTCGTGCCACATGTGAAAGTCCTCAAAGACTTACAGATCTGAATATCATGTGGAGCGGCAGAGGAATGCTGAACCGGAGGGAGTAGTTGTTGAGTACGCTCGTTACGAAGAAGAATCCGACGAGGATGATGTATCTCCGCAACGGGATGTGGGACTTCTCCAGACCAAATCTGGTGACAAAGATGCCGGACTCGAGAGCGATGAAGAGGAACTGGAAGAAGGTGAGGATGTTCCCTGACATGGGATCAGCCCTGGAGGAGAGGAGTGGATAAAACATGAGTGGAAATGATAGTGAATGTACGTGACAAGAATCTAGTGGAGAGGTGGAATGATTTGGTAGTTACGGCTATGACATGAGTAGATTATTCTGACATTGTATTGTATGCTCAATGGTGTAGCGACGGCAAGCAAGCTAGAACAGACTTTACTTTAAACACCTGACAATGATCAAATATTTATTGCTGTTACGTATATGTAGACCACACTCGATTTACATGTATGTAAAAGAAATGTTTGGCAAGTAAGCAACTCTCTCAGGTCTAACGTACGAAAAATATTCACACATGTTTAGCTGCACTAAGAATTGTGTAAATAGACAGAATTATGTCTGGAATTGTGTTGGTAATTAGAATTTCAAACGAAAGTGTCAAGTGTGCAAATCAAGAGTCTTTCATGCGCCCCTAAACACTAAACCACTGGTAAAAGCTATTGAGCATACATAATCTACTAGTTATAGCTTTGAAGTGTGTGTGTTAGCATACACTCTGCATTGAGGGGAGAAGGAAGAAAGCTTTGACAAGACTTCAATTTAGGTTGTAAAAAAAACAACCCAACAACAACAAAGAAATAATCTCGTTAATTTCACACTCTGCAAGGCTTGCTGTGGATGATAAGCACAATGCCCACTGCTTACTACACTTACTTCAGCTGGTTAATGATACTTTACCACATGATTTTGTGAAATTTTGGCGCGGTGTGTCCGTTGAAATTCGCCACGTTCTCGTTATCATCTTGGAATTATTCTTATCATCATTAGTTATTAGTAATGGGCTTCACTTACTTGATTGTCAATTCAAGGATAACGACATTGGAGCAACAGCCCACAAACACGAGCAATATCGCCAGAGGCACCACACTTGCCTTCCCCATCGCTCAAGCAGAGACCCGAATAGTGCCCAACCTGCGGCACAGGAAGGTTCCAAATAACACGGTACAGCTTTTAATCCCGAATTCACCACCCCGCAGTGACCGTTAACTCTACACAACTTCCATTGTGACGATCCTTTTGTTGTTATCCCTTTGCGGTTTCACCCAAGTCTCTGCATGGCAGCCAGCCCCACCCACATGTACGTGAAAATTCCTCTCACGTGCGCCCTGCAGCCTTAATCAATGGGGCGTGACCCAAAGCGAAAACAAACTGCAGCCCCTACAAGCTATAGAAGCGGCGTCTGGAATGCCTACAAGCTCCTCAGCTGGTTGCAGCAGGAAGCATTGTTGATCTGGGAAAAGTTATGGCTACGTTGCCTAGGTCTTTCTCGACGGGCGGCGGACAGGCGCATGGCAATGGCGGCGTGGCCGCCGCTGCTACTGCAGCCAAGCACAAAAAGTCCAAGAAGATCTCGTGGACGCTAGGGAGAAAGAAATCGCGGGATGAAGCTTTCGTAGCTGATGGCAGTGGTAAGTTAACATAATCTGGTGGCATTTCACTCGGTGTGCTAATGAGGTCTAATATGCGCATGTCTAAATTGAGGTTGCATAAACCTAATCAGCTGTATTGAGGTTACCATGGTTTACTGATGGAACAAAGTGTTAGCTTTGTCCTTTCGATCATTTTTTTTTTATCTTCCAGGTCTTAGAAATGTAGCAGCCAAAGGGTTTGTGAATGGAGAAGAAGAAGAGTTGGCTGGTGAGGATGCTTACCCTGAAGGCCCTCTGCCCTCAGGCCACGACAGCCTGAGGAAAGTGAAGAAAACTAGCAGCCGGTCTAGAGTAAGTAATGATACAATGTCAGAGCAGTATTTTTTTTTTATATATTTCAAATCTTAACATATTGAACTAAGTTCACATTAATTAGTATACAGCTTGCTAATAAACTTGACAGAAATGAAGAATTATAAAAATTATCTCTAGTATTACAAGGTGATTTGGTTTGTAGATAGCTTTGTAGTACCGCACGCCATTGGGGGCGAAGAAGCAAATAAGGTCAGATACGTGCTGATTGGAAACGTACAAATTTAGCCTAAAAAAAAATAAATCAAAGTTGATAGAGTAAGTATTACTCTCCCCTTAACAACTATGAGCTCAGCGTTTGTGTGTATGAGTGAAAATTGAGTGATCGTATGCACGGTAAGATGGTTGCAGTAAGTGTTTGGTTACTTTAGGTACGTCACCAATACCATTAGACAAACCTAATGGGACGGAAGGGATTATTGTGTGCATTGTGAAAGTGGGTGTGTGACTGTGTGTGTAAAATGTGAGTGGCGGTGATGGCAGATGGTGTAATAAATCCTCGTTCGTTTACACACAACAGGAACTGCCCTAAGTTATTAGATATGAATTCTGCTTCCTTTGTTTTTTGTTTTTATCTTTTCATACCACCTAGTAACTTTCACTGAATGTCGTTTGCAGAAAGTGCAATAGGCGTGATATTAATTGAGGTTATAGATTTGTACGATATTGAGGCAGACCCTCTTTTTTCTTACTTCTTTTCTCCTCCTCTTCTCTAAAATAAATTTTGATATCTTTAGTGAAGATGCTCTGTGAGTGTCTTTATGCCCCACTCGAGATAGTGCTCTTCTCTCATTTCTTGCCTCATCCGCCATCTTTTTTTTTCTTAGCATTTCACTGAAATTGACTCCAGACGCACACAGAAGTTCATCATGCCATCGTTTGGCCCCCTGGGCCGAGCCATGTCAGCATCACAGGTCAATGCAGTTCCTCATCACAAGTTCAACGCATCCAACTCTCTCTCCAACCCAAGCTCTCTCACTGACCTCTCCACCAGCCCTCCTCTATCACCAGACGAAGCCTCCCGGGCCGTTCTCCCAGCATACATGCCCCATGCAAATAGAAGACAGAGAAGAGCATCACTGGTGAGTTTGAAAGTTAGTGATGGTTTGTTGTTGTTTTTCAGGTGTGTGTGTTTGCGTTTGTCTATTTGTACGATTATTAACACTTTGAAGTGATTATGGTGTTGTTTAGTTAAAGTGCCGGAATAAGGTTCTCTGATTTAGTTTTGTCATGACTTATTATATGCAATCTTGCAAATTATTTTTTAATTTAATTTGTTATTTTTTTGTGTCTCTAATTAATTTGTTTAATTTGTTTTATTTTGTGTCTCTTATTATTGTGTTCTGTTGTGTGTTTCCGCAGTCTGATATAGGATTTGGAAAAATACAGACTTACACGAAATTGGAAAAGCTTGGAGAGGTGAGGGGGAAAAACCATAGAGTAATTAACTCATTGAAGTAACTATGGTATTTTAAAGAATAACTTATTCTAAATAAAGCTGAGGTTGGTGCTCATAACTAATGGTTGTTGATTGGTTAGTGGTTAGTTCAAGCACTTATAAAACTAATACAAAAATACTGCCTTGCAAGTGTCACTGACGTAGAATGTCTGAAACAGTTAGCGATGTGTTAATTGGAATATTCTCGTCCACATTCCACTGTAGCAGCTTCACGTCGGCCATTTTGAGTGCATTTCAATTAATTGGCTAATCACTTGCAGCACACATTGCTGTGAAGTTATGTGTGAAGCTTTGCCCATTTGTTTGTTTGTTTGTTTGTTTGTTTGATTTCCCCCGATTTAGGAATACATCTGAATTTAACTTATTTTCCACAAAACTAGAAAGATGGTGGAAATGTAACTCCTTTACTTTGCTCCGTGGTTTTTAATCAACATTGTTTCACAATGACATTCTTGGAACAGAATGCATTAGGTCAATGCAGTTGAAGTGTTCACATTTGTATGCACTTAAGTCATTCCTTCCTGTCTTGAGTGTTTTGCAGTCTTTGGTGTGTTTTTTTTTGGTGATTTCATTTTTAATGGGTCAAAGGACAAAAAGAGCAACTCTGTATTTTGTTGATTAGGAACAAAGAAGTATTCCTCCATTAACATGTGTGCCAGTTGTACCAAAACTTCCCCCAATTTCTATATAGTATTCACTTGATACAGTAGAGTATTGCGAGTCTGTTGGCTTAGTATTTATGTGAGACTGACTGTATGGCCAACAGGACGAGTGATATTCTCTGGTTTAAGAAAGAGTGATATTCTCTGGTTTAAGAAAGAGTGATATTCTCTGGTTTAAGAAAGCGTAATAAATTAATTTTGTACTGCATGTATCAAAATCACAATAACATATTAAATCTAGGGAGATGAAATAACCCAACATAGTAACCCAAAGTAATAACCCAGAGTAATAACCCAACATAGTAACCCAAAGTAATAACCCAACCCAACATAATAAACCAAACAAATGTGATATGGGAAAGTACTACCCTTTGCAAATTCCTGTTTACTTTAATGCATTTCCTATGGGGCAACAGTTATTGGATACAGTTCAATACACGATAAAATTACTCATTAATAGCTAGATAAGTTACAATAGAGTCATAATTAACATATTATCTGGCCACTGGTCACAACCTGTGAATATAACATGGCAGCTGACAACAAACTGGGTAGTTTTGGTGTAGTTGTGGTAAGTAATCAGATGAATGGGATACTGCCCCCCCCCCCCCCCCCCCCCCCCCCTCTCCCCTCTGGTATCTGGTATCCTGGCCCAGTATCCCCGGGCAGTTTAAGTGAATAACGAGGTGTCTCCCACAGTGCACAGCGAAACTGGGGTTAAGTCTCCAGAGGATAGAGTGAAATATAAGACGGGGTTAGGTCTCCTGTATCAAAGCATCTCTGGTGTTGTTTATGAAAACTGAGGATATGTCTGTCCAAATAAAAGGGGGTTCTCTGTCCTTGCCTTGTTATAGTAATACTTTATTGAGTTGAACGGTCCTACATTACATTACTGTGTACTGTTTAAGGTGAGATGGTGGATCCTTTGCTGCATTCATAGTTCTAAAAGAAAATCACTGTTATTTATTCTATTCGTTTATGAAATATTTAACTAATTTTATGAAGAAATATGATAATGAACGAGCGAAAATCCTTTTGTATTTGCGTGATGTGTCCTGCGGAAGTGTGCCATTCGGATATGCTGTATCACTTACGCTGCAACAGAACGGTATGCCTCAAAGTAGCGTCATATGAAGTCCTAGTTGTTCGCCGCACGTTTGATACGCAACACGTCTCACAATGCAAGCAACACTCCATCTGCTGCTTCGCTTCAGGGACGAGTGACGGAGAGCGACGGAGAGTGACATCAGCTAAGCTCGGACAAAGCCGTTGGAATATTAGAGGAATACGAGAGACTGAAAACGGAAAACTAGAGAGTACACATTCCTGAGGCTATCAAATGACAGAGAATAGAGAAAAATAGGGCAACAGTTGATCCATATCAGGTAGCAGGTGAGTTGGAATACTTCCCAAGGGTAACGGTTCTCGTGTTTGCTAGCTTGGAGCCATTCAATACTGTTCAATCCACCTGCTCAATCCACCTGTTCAATCCACCTGTTCGCTCCATGTACACAGCAAAAATATTTTTCAATTTTTTCCCCTAAAAAGTGTGAGTAAAAATATTTTATCTAAGTGATCCACCCATCGTTACTACGTGGGCATGGTATTGACATAATACCACACATTGAACTCACTCACATTCATCATGGGCCACTCCCCCTCCTCTTCTTCCTCCTCCTCCTCCTTCCATAGCCACAGGGCAAGCTACATACAGGTGCTCTCATGAATTTCGTACTCCCGTGCTCGAGGGGAGGAATGAGATTCATGGTCGGACGGGTGCATTGCTCCGGCTCGCCATGGTGATGTCGTTGAATGTTGCAGTGGTTTGCTGACGTTGGTTGTGGTGGCTGGAAGTTATCAGTGGTTGAATGGAGAGATAATGATATTCACGGCACTACTGGAGTCGGAGGCGTGTCTCAAGTATTTGCACTGCTGTGCTCAAATTTGACTTGTTGAGTAGGTCGTGAATATCATATACAACCCACCAGCAGGAGCAGTTCCCAAATCTTAATTGGTACGGTGGAGGTTTGAACTTTGTGTTTGCTACGAGATAATATAAACGCCCCTTCTCCTAGCCCCTGCACACATACATACATACATACATACACACTTACACATAACACGAGAACTCTCGCACACATTCACACATACACACAATGATCTCGTTAAAAAAGGTGTGTTAATCTTCCTCCGTCTATGCAGACCTTTGTACTGGTACAGACTGGGTCTGAGTCCAGTGGTAAAGGTCATATGGTCTGGACATTGCCTGAATTCTATCTAGAAACAAATACAGCTGCTTGCCTATAAACACAGGAAATGGCTTTAATTCTATGGGGAAAGGAATGGTTAAATATACACATGGAGCTTTCTATGACTTTTAGAAAACGTTAACGTCCTTTTGTGTGATTGGTATACTGTTGTTTTATGTTGTTTGTTTGTTGTTGTTATTTTTGTCAAGCATATTTGCTAAACCTTTCAAAGGCAATTAACTGAAAGTCTGAAACTTTCAGCCCCTAGCTACCCAGTTAGATAACTCTGAGTATAGCTTGGCTGGTGGCGTGTAGGACATGGAGTGAAGAAGCCAACACGTGAGAGAAGCCAACACGTGAGAGAAGCCAACACGGGTACTCTGGGCTAAGGCCAACAAGTTGAGAATTATAGATATAGAATGTATCATCATGTTGTGTAGTTGTACGGCTAAAAGAATACTTCATTTGGCTTAGTGTCAATATGTCAATGCGTAACTCATGCAAGTCGATATTGTATGAAATGGTAGATGTAAATTCTGTTTTCATAAGAGAGTCTAACCTCTAACCATGAAAAGAGACTCACCTCACTTGAAATTTCAACGGGGATCTCCAATTCCAGCACTCTAGTTGCTATTAGTGACCGAAATAAACAGTTTAACTCAATATTATTGTGTCTTTGCCGAGGTAACTGAAAGAGAAATACATTTGTTTTGTTTTTAATGAGTCTTGACCTTCCCTCACACAAACTGCCTAATTTGTTTACTTTAGCTTCCAATAGCAACTCTCATCTAATACTGAATCATAATTAAAATTCACTGATGATTGTGGAATAGTTCCTCAGAGTAGTCAAGGCTTTGATATATAAATAAATGAATGAATAAATAAATATATATATATTTATTGCAGTTTTGATATTTTTACTTGAATATTTCCGCATCACGCGAGCGTTCTGTATTCTCCCATATTGTACGGTTTATATTGTACGGTACACTACGCATGCGCGTATCGAGTAAAATCAATGAAAATTGAATTGTAACCGGTTGAGAAAAAATATCAAGGCAGCAATAAATCACTTATCACACTCGTCGTACAATATGGGAATGATATTTTACTCTCACGCCACATTTTCACTCGCCTTTGGCTCGTGAAAATATTTTGCGTGCTCGTAAAATATTTTCCCATATTGTACTCTGACTCGTGCTATAAGTATTATGTATTGTATGTATTATATATATATATTTGTGTATACTGCATTTTTAGGGGTTGGAGTGCGAAGAGAGGGGGGGGAGGAAGGAAGGGGGAGGAGATAAGGATTGGGCAGGGAAGGAAGAGGAGGTTTAGAGGCCAAGGTTGTGAGTGAGTCTATACCTGCGCCATTATAGAAAGAGGAAGTGATGTGTCTGTGTGTGTGTGTGGAACAGTTCTCGTGGTACAGGATGTTTTCCCTGCTGTACCAGGTGGAGGGTAACCGAGTGAAACTTGCATGTTCTGCTCTATTACAGGTGCCTGAAGGTCTTTGAGTGGGTGGGTGGGTGGGTGTGAGTGGGTGGGCAGTGCAAGAATGCATCACGTCGACTGAGCGTGATCGCTGTTGTCCTTATGATCACATGTACGAGTAAGGATTCTGAGAATTTATGAACCATCTCCATTACAACTAGCTGCTGTTACATTGATCCAGTCATTCTTGGCTGAAATAATTACAATAATAGAAAAATTATCTCGTTTCTAACAGCCAATGCATGTTTAATTAAAACTTAACCCCTGCCGTTTTGACTTCTTGCTGAAGTCCTCGTCAGAAGTCAATGAGGTTGAACTTGACTGTCACTTTGTAAGATTACATAAATCCACTTGCAGGATGTAGACGATAAACAAGCAAACAAACAAACAAACTAGCAATGAGAGTACTGTGGACTCTAAAAAACAACCAGTGGTTTATGGCTGTGGAGGATCACGTGTTCAGGCTGAAGGATGGTTATTGGCTTTTGATGCATCCAGTATGATAATGGCAGTTAGTTCTGGTGTGTGTATGGTGCTTTGTTGGTGAAATATGGCAGTGGATAGAGGTGGGAGAGAGTCGAGAAAGGGGAAGAGGGAAGGAGAAGGGAGGAGAGGAGAAGACCCTCTCCCCGTTTGTATCTTTAAGTAACCATTTTGGTGGCCATAACTAGTGTGGTTGTTGTAGATCAAATAATAGTGCAACATGGAAGAGAAATGGTGTGACATATGCTATGGAGTAAAGAACAAATTCCTGTCTTTTGTGGTCCTAAAGTTACTTCAATACCTCTCAAGGCTTCCACCCACTGGACTATGTTGTCCTGTAGCAATAAGAGTAAATTCAGTGTGTTCAACTGTTTGTACTGTTTGTGGTGTTTGACCTGTGGTTAACCAGCTGGCATAAGCAAGTTACTCAGAGCCATGGAACGAGTTGTAAATAATTTACAAAATGCATCCATTCAGTGTCTTCCCTCTGACTGTTGGGAAGATCTTGAGATGGCTGCTCATAGGTAGCTATGTAGATCAGGGTTTGTAGGATTAAAAAAAATAATTAGTAAACTTCCCAAGTTTGTTTTTAATAAGTGGTAGTGCTAGTTATAAAATCACCAGTAACCCTCTCATATTGCTGCAAGCCACTATTTAAAATGTGTTTGTAAATCACTTTTACCATTTTCACTGTCTTCCTAAGATTTGAATGAGCACCCATGGAAGTTATGTTACACTAAAGACTAATTACAGGCAATTCAATCAGGTCAAAACACTCAGTTATTAAGTAGAGGGCTCACCAACCATAAATAATATACCATATTATAATACGGATATCTGAATATACTCAAAAGTTTAACTGGAATTTATGAGTCACTTATTTTAAGCAGTGACTTATGTGTTAGATATTGTTTCATATATGAATGTTTTGTTGATTTAGGGAACGTATGCGACAGTTTTTAAAGGCAGGAGCAGGTGAGTGAGTCTATATATGTTGTATAGTTCCAAATAAAGTAATAGCACTGCAATACAGATTCCTTTTAGTACTAATAGAGTCCTTTTGTTTGAAACCCTTTACCTAACATTCCTATCTCTTGTTTTGTAATCTTGGAAAACATTGTTGATGATTAACAATAAATAATTGATGTATGTAATAATATGCTTGTATGTCAGTAAACGATAATATGAATAATTCATGAGCTGAATTAAGTTGGTAAAGCATCATCATAAGGTTGGTAAAGCATCATCGTAAGGTTGGTAAAGCATCATCATAAGGTTGGTAAAGCATCATCATAAGGTTGGTAAAGCATCATCGTAAGGTTGGTAAAGCATCATCATAAGGTTGGTAAAGCATCATCATAAGGTTGGTAAAGCATCATCGTAAGGTTGGTAAAGCATCATCGTAAGGTTGGTAAAGCATCATCGTAAGGTTGGTAAAGCATCATCGTAAGGTTGGTAAAGCATCATCATAAGGTTGGTAAAGCATCATCATAAGGTTGGTAAAGCATCATCATAAGGTTGGTAAAGCATCATCATAAGGTTGGTAAAGCATCATCATAAGGTTGGTAAAGCCTCATCAGAATGGGTTGGTAAAGCCTCATCAGAATGGGTTGGTAAAGCGTCTACTATGAGGTGAGTAAATTGAGGGTGTGCTGACTAGTTATGAATTATTCATGAATACACGCCATCGGTCACCGTCATTGTCGTCGTTACTGACACACAAGGATATTAGCATAATTATAAATGGATAACAATAGGTACTTCCGCAGCTCAATCCTAAACAACAACAACAACAACAACAACTACTGCCGGATAAATTGAACATATTATATTTAATTGTGTGTAGAATCACAGACAAGCTGGTAGCACTGAAGGAGATTCGCCTGGAGCATGAAGAAGGAGCCCCGTGCACGGCCATTAGAGAGATCTCTCTTCTGAAGGACTTGAAGCACGCCAACATCGTCACCTTGCACGACATCATCCACACGCCGCGGTCGCTCACGCTCATCTTCGAGTACGCTGAAATGGATCTCAAGAAGTACATGGACAACTGCTGTGGCATGATGAGCATGGTCAATGTCAAGGTGAGCAGGAGCCATTTTGAATGTGGGTGTGGTCTATGTGGGTGTGGTCTATGTGGGTGTGGTCAATGTGGGTGAGCTACTGTCTGTGTGTTTGTATTATGATGTGTGATTTCTTTCAAATCTGTAAAGTGAGTACGTTTTTCCAATTCAGTGCCTTAAAGCTTTTTAGCTTAAAGTGAAGTAAGTCTAGCTTGAGAACTGCTCATTTTAATTGACCTAGAGACGCTGTTTTTATTTTTATTAAGATTTTTTTTTTAGCTATTAATCCAGACAAGGACAGCGTTGAATATAATTCATTGCGGCCTAGAACAGCTGGATTATGAATGAATTGCGTGCTAATTGCCTGGTAACTCCTGTTCTGTTCAACTAAACCTCACGCATCCTATCTTCATGATATTTTCTCTTTGCAGCTGTTCCTGTTTCAACTTCTTAGAGGATTGGCTTACTGCCATGCAAGAAGAATTCTTCACAGGTAAGTGTTTATTTTGTTATTGTTGTTTTTTTGTTTTTGTTTTTTTCCTACCTGAATTATAGCACTAAGTGTGTTACATTGACGAGGTCAACCCATTGAGCATGCCTCCAGGGCGTATGACGTCATCATGTGATTGTCACATGTAACATTATGCACATGTGGAAACATGCATGTATGTGTGGATGTATATGTGCTTGCATGGATGTTCACGTATGTGTATAGCATCTATTTCGCATTTTTCATGTTTGTAGTTAAAAAACAACAAAAAAAAACAACAACAAGACCATTAAAACTTTTAAGGGACTCTAGCCTAAACTACTCTGACTCAGATAGACCTTGTACTGAATTGAATGTATACTTGCATGCGTGGATGTGCAGGCCACAATGAGTGCATAGTGAATTCAAATTTTGAGTATAACCTAATGAGGAGCTCGAAAACTAATTATACCAAAGATCAATCAATACTAGTGATTATTATTATTCATGTATTTTTTTTTGTAGAGACTTAAAACCTCAGAATTTGCTGATTAATGATGCCGGAGACTTGAAGCTAGCTGATTTTGGACTTGCCAGAGCGAAGTCAGTCCCCACTAAAACATACTCCAATGAAGTAGTCACTTTATGGTGAGGCACTCTCACTTGGGTAAAGGGATTTCATTTTTAGAAACATAGTTCTTCAGATGTATGCATTAATTAAACTGAGGAAAAGGTTTTGGCTAACCAAAGTCGGATTACCACAATGATCTGTCAGTACATTGAAACGTGTATAATACGCTTGTGTGTCAGTAAATGACGAAGATGACAGTGTGTATTCATGAATGATTGAGCAGGGATATGGTAAAGTGTGGTCAAAATGAGTCCGTAAAGTGTCGTAAGAATTATAACGGTGGGTGGTAAGCTGAGCCAGGTTTGGCAAAGAGTCGTTAGTAAAAACAACAGTTTTATGTGCGTACAAAAAAAGTAAGTGTGAAAATGGCAGGATACATGCTAGTTATACATAATATGCTAAGGATTACACTGAGCTTGAAGGAAAGTGAGAAATGAATGAATGAATGGACTGTATGTTATACTCGAGTGACTAAGACACTGTTGTAAGTGAACTTTTGCCAAGCTCATTATTGTAACTCTGGGTTGAAATATAGTAAGATAGCTAGCTTGCTTGTCACCAGTTGTGTTGAAGTACACATTTGTATTAGGCAGTGGATGGTGCCCCATCAACTGGCAATTGCTCAACATGAATTATTACTGGGGGTCACTTGGTTGTCTGGTAGTCTCAGATTGATAGCTTGAAGAGAAATTTGAAATTCTTGATAATCATTTTTTTTGATAGCTAATCATCTTTTTTTAATTTATTATTATTTTTTTTAATAATGTCAAACTCACATAGCTAAGCCAGTAGAATGTAATGTATACCATAAATGAAGAAGGCAGTAGTAGAGATTCCTCTGTGATTTATATATGTATTATTACATAACGTAGAAGAGTTTCCAGCACAAGTGTTACCTAACACATCTCTTACATGCATGCTGTGGTCTGTGACATGTCCACCTTGTGTCAACCATCTGTGTCTCCCCCACAGGTACAGACCTCCAGATGTGCTGCTGGGATCCACCAACTACTCTGATAACATCGATATGTGGTGAGATGTCTTAGGTTAACTTGAAGGCTGGGATGCTATGGTTTGGTCCTTGGGCAAAAAGTGGGCAAAGTGTGGTTTATGGTTGAGGGCAAAGATTCTTGTTTGTGCATGCTCAAGGTTATGGTGTGATTCTGTTGGTTAACAACCGCCTCCATGGAAACACTAAACTAAGGCCTGTCAAGATCATATGCAACACAGTGAAGCTAGCGAAGAGAGGGAGGGAGGGCCTTTTAAGAGCCCTTGGCAACAACCAGTAATAGCAACAACAACAACAACAAGAACAATGTTTGTTTGTTTTTTCAGGGGTGTTGGATGCATTTTCTTCGAGATGGCATGTGGCCGGCCTATGTTTCCAGGCTCGAGTGTGGAGGAAGAGCTCATTCTGCAATGGAAGGTAGAAATAGTGGAACAGTGATCTTTATACAATCTTTCAAATGTGCCATAATAATGCTCCGTGTGCACTGAATTTAAATACCCTCTTCCCTACCCCCCCCTCCCACACACACACACATGCACACACATGCACATGCACACACATGCACACACATGCACACAGAAGGAAGTCTCTGTTGTTCTCTTATCAGCTGTAAGAATGTCTGCTTTTGAAAAAAAAAGTGCCCGAGCGTTTGTTACGTGCATGTCAGAAAAATCCAAATATTCCCCGCGATGACTGCACATGGGCACTATTGGTTGCTGACAAGCTGCAAGTGATCTCCTCGCATTAAAGCTGTCCATAGTTTCATAGCTAGCTAGATATGCTCAGAGTTATATTCATGAATTGGACAATACTAAGCTGATAATCTAAGAGCTTACTTTTAACAGACTAACTGGCACTGAGGGTTTGCACTCTTAGTGCTGTAGATTTTATCGTACTGTGTACTCGGTACCCACTTTATGGTACTGCTATGTTCCAACTATTTGAAAAAAATCACTATTATATATTATATATTAATATGCATTACACACACACAGATATAATATATAGCATATTACTAGCCTGAGCTTTGGTCAGCAAGCATACTTCAGTTAAAAAAAAGTTTCATATCTGGAATAAATAAGTTTTTTTATTTTATTCTTTTTATGCAGCATAAAATAAATTGACAAACCAAACACACATACAAACTGTCAAGCCAAGTGCTAATTAATTTGAGTTGGGCATTAATTAAAACTAATTTGACTCATGACAGGAAGGTTGTCCAAAATGCCTTCTTTTTTTTGTCAGTTCATAGCAAACTTAGTTGTGCCACCTGTCTGTCAGAACTTATGACTGGTGAACCTGCGGCTATACCAGTGAGCCATTGTAAGCCTGCATGTATTGTCTCTTATCCTGCAGATTCTCAGCACCCCCACCGAAGCTACTTGGCCAGGAATATCCAAGAACCCTCAATTTACGGACGCCAATTTCCACATCTACAAGGCCGAGCCTCTCAGTTTGCACGCCCCCAGGCTTGACAGCGAGGCCATTGATCTGCTGGGGCAGTTCCTGCAGTTTGAGTCCAGGAATAGAGTGGTTGCCACGACGGCCATGAGACATGCTTACTTCCAATCTCTAGGACAAAAAATTCACTTGTTGCATCACAGTGAGTCTAGGGACCAGTGTATGTGGTTCAATTATTCACTTTGTGCTATTAAATTAGAATATTCTGGGCTTAAAAAGACATTTTATTATTATTATTATTATTATTATTATTATTATTATTATTATTATTGTTGTTGTTGTTGTTATTGGTGTTATTATAATTATTACTATTAATATTATTATTATTTATAATTATTATTATTGTTGGTGTTATTATTATTATTATTATTATTATTATTATTATTACTATTATTATTATTATTATTATTACTATTATTATTATTATTATTATTATTATTATTATTATTATTATTATTATTATTAATTTTTAACAGATGTGTCTATTTTCACCTTACCTGAATGTGCTCTTGCAAAAAATCCCGGTCAAAAGTCACTTGATTCTTCCAGCTCCTCTGCTCAAAATAGAGGTGAGGATATTTATTTTACAGCTCATACAATATATGTATTGATCATTAATTCAGAATGATTGAAATAATTCAAAAAGACTAATGGATGATTGATTAGGGGCCATATGATGTGGTGCAATACTTCACTAGATTTTGTTGTTTTTTATGCAGAGAGACGGAAGAGTACTATGTACTAGAAGATTACATCACTGCATCTAATGGAACATGTTTTTGACTTCATCTTCTTTCTCTACTATAGCATTAGATATCTCAACAGGAACCACGTGCTGGTATTATGATTATTCTGCTCATTTATAAACAGACCAACAAGAAAGCAAAACATTCATCCTCATGTATAACTGTCATTTTGTTTTTGTTTTTATTTATTTATTGTTTGGGTCCATGAAATAAACATTATTTTATGGGATAACCGCGCAACGGAAATAGCGCCGCCCCCCCTCCTCCCGCGGAAAAGAGCACGTGGGCGAGGTCATATGCACTTCATTACTAAAAACGTATAAAGTATCTTGCATATCTAAGCGAGATAGCATTCATTCCAGGGTCGTGATGAATCTTGTCTCTACAGCCTTTCTTAGTTCCCTGATCATCCTAGCTTCTGCGTTTACCCTCGAGGATCCACCTAACCCTGTGGATGAAAAATGCTTAGCTTTGCACTGCCCTAAATCTGGCGCACTCTGTTTCGCCGACAAGATATGCGGAGAAAACATTGGCTGCGTGAGCAAATGTTGGGGGCTATGGGACGCTGACACCACTCCTGGTAAAGATCACGTGCAGAATTGTACCAGCAGGTGTACGTTTTCGTACGAGAACGACGTGTACGACAAATTCATCGGGTGCCTCGGCGATAATCACTGCATCAAATTTCCTCCAATTCCGAATCTCTGCAAAGGACCAGATGGGGTCAAGACACAAAAGAAATTCTCCCTCTCTGATATGGAGGGTGAGTGGTGGGTCCTGAAGGGTCGAAACCCAGTGTATGATTGCTTCCCATGCCAAAGAAACTCAATACACCAGATCAATTCCACAGCCTGGACCTACAAACCATCCTACCAGGTCTTTTTAGTCAATGGCTCCTTGAAGTTTGTCAGCCAGTCTGGTGCCCTGGTGGACAACGCCCCACAGTCGGGCTTCAATATTTCTTTAGTTGATGCTGGTTTGGTGAATCATCAGACTTGGTGGGTTTTTGATCGTATAGACGACACGACTTCAGGCAACTCCTACTACCTCATCTACTACTGTGGAAACTCACTTCAATGGAACTTTGAAGGTGCCATTGTGTACTCCAAGGTACCCAAGTTGGTGGACAGTGTTATACCTGCTATTTCGGCTTCGTTCAAAGCAAATGTTGGATTAGATTTTTCTACGTTTTGTGCTCCTGCTGTGACCAACTGTCCTGTACTCTGATGAATGAAGTTTAACTTTAATGATACTTTACCTTACATATTTACGAGTTTTTGCGTTGAAGATAGTGATAGCATGTTGCACACTATCTGCTGTGAGGATGTAATAAACAATTATTAGTAAATTAATGTGCACAGGGCCATATCTAGAAAAAATCTGGGGGGGAGGGGGGGAGGCGATAGTTTAATTTCAGTTGTGTATAGCATAGGCAAACATTTGTAATAGATGTACAGTACATATATTAATCAGTCCCTTTTCCTCATATCTAACAAGTACTACTCTAAATTAATGTTAGTGTTATGTAAATAAAGTGACAATATAAAAACTATTGGGGGAGGGGGGTGACTGCCCCCTCCCCCCTAAATACTAATGTTGTTTGGGTTGAACATTTACATTTTAGTTAGTTTTTTGACAAAATATTTGATCAATTTTAGTTTTAGTAACGAAGACTACAATTTTAGTTTTAGATTTGATTAATTTTAGTAGTAGACTACAATTTTAGTTTCGGTTTTTCCAATGTACTAATTTCAATTAGTTCTTCAAATTTAATAACTTCCATTTTAGTTTTAGTTTTTAGTTGTTTTATGGGGCTGGGCTAGATAGTTGATGAGCAACTGCAGACTGCTGTCCAACAGTTTGCTTAACCAAACAATTTACTCAGGTGCTATGAAGAAATGATTGGGTAAAGGGTTTTGCTTCGTTGGGCATCACCGGTCACTTGTCTTCTTTCAGCGATGTCAATGAAAGTGGTTAGCTATATTATTTTTAGTTTTGATTAAAATAATTTTAGTTTTAGTTATTATTCATCAAGAGCTCTATGACTTAGTTTTTTTAGTAATCATCATCCTATGTGAAATTTAGTTCTGGTTAGTAATGTTTTCGGTGTAACTAAAACTAATTTTAGTTTTAGTTTTAGTTAACCAAAACAACACTACTAAATACCTTGGTGCATATAATGGTTCAGAATGGCCCTTCCAGAAAGAAAAAAAATCTAGCATATATGCTACAAAAACAATATAATTATTATAGTAGTTATATTTTACATGAGTCAGAATGTGATATGGTGAAATATTTCACGAGCAATAAGTGGTTTATTCCACACTAGATATCTTCACTGGAGTAGTTTTTTAAATTTTAATTATTATTATTTTTTATAACTCAAGGTGTAAAGTTGGCGAAAAGTCACTAGGGGCTCCCCAACCCCAGCTGATTATTATTATACTAGAGTAAAGGTAGCTGTAAAAACTCAGAGAACTTGTACGCCAGGCCCAGGCCGGGTTGCTATAACTACTCTAGTAATGAGCTTGCCATGAGATGACACTTTGTGATATCGTGAGATATCTCACTGGTCACGTACCTAAAAATATCATTGTGAAGAAATCTATGGTGGAATATTTATATATATATATATATATATATATTTCTTTGTTTATTCCAAGCTGGATAACTTCACAATGTAAGTTACCTGTGAAATAACTCCTGTTATCACATTCATTACCCCCTGGTACAAGCTAGCAACCACCCTAGCTTATAGTCTGGCGTAGCCAGACCCTTTACCGAACCGCTACGCTGGTAATGGGTCTGGGGACCATGTAGTCCGGCGTAGCCAGGCCACGTAGCGCGCTCGAGCGGAGGGTCTGGGGACATGGCCATACCAAATTTGTTGCCAGAGCGAAGTCAGTCCCCACTAAAACATACTCCAATGAAGTAGTCACTTTATGGTGAGGCACTTTCACTTGGGTAAAGGAATTTCATTTTTAGAAACATAATTCTTCAGATGTATGCATTAATTAAACTGAGGAAAAGGTTTTGGCTAACCAAAGTCGGATTACCACAATGATCTGTCAGTACATTGAAATGTGTATAATATAATACGCTTGTGTGTCAGTAAAATGACTATGATGACAGTGTGTCAGCAGGGATATGGTAAAGTGTGGTCAAAATGGGTCCGCACTGTTGTAAGTGAACTTTTGCCAAGCTCATTATTCTAACTCTGGGTTGAAATATAGTAAGATAGCTTGCTTGGCACCAGTTGTGTTGAAGTACACATTTGTATTAGGCAGTGGATGATGCCCATCAACTGGCAATTGCTCAACATGAATTATTACTGGGAGTCAACAGTTATTACTGATAGCTTGAAGAGAAATTTGAAATTCTTGATAATCATTTTTTTTTGATAGCTAATAAGCTTTTCTATTTTTTTAATTTTTATAATAATGTCAAACTCATAATATAGCTAAGCCAGTGGAATGTAATGTATACCACAAATGAAGAAGGCAGTAGTAGAGTTTCCTCTGTGATTTATATATGTATTATTACATAACATAGAAGAGTTTCCAGCACAAGTGTTACCTAACACATCTCTTACATGCATGCTGTGGTCTGTGACATGCACCTTTGTGTCAACTATATCTTAGGTTAACTTGAAGGCTGGGATGCTATGGTTTGGTCCTTGGGCAAAAAGTGGGCGAAGTGTGGTTTATGGTTGAGGGCAAAGATTCTTGTTTGTGCATGCTCAAGGTTATGGTGTGATTCTGTTGGTTAACAACCGCCTCCATGGAAACACTAAACTAAGGCCTGTCAAGATCATATGCAACACAGTGAAGCTAGCGAAGAGAGGGAGGGAGGGCCTTTTAAGAGCCCTTGGCAACAACCAGTAATAACAACAACAACAACAACAACAAGAACAATGTTTGTTTGTTTTTTCAGGGGTGTTGGATGCATTTTCTTCGAGATGGCATGTGGCCGGCCTATGTTTCCAGGCTTGAGTGTGGAGGAAGAGCTCATTCTGCAATGGAAGGTAGAAATAGTGAATCTTCATACAAATCTTTCAAATGTGCCATAATAATGCTCCGTGTGCACTGAATTTAAATACCCTCTTCCCTACCCCCCCCCCCCCCCCCCACACCACACACACACAAAACATGCACACACACAGAAGGAAGTCTCTGTTGTTCTCTTATCAGCTGTAAGAATGTCTGCTTTTGAAAATAAAGTGCCCGAGTGCGAGGCCATTGATCTGCTGGGGCAGTTCCAGTGTGGGGATTCCTTAGAGTTTTATGGCCAACTTTACACCATGAGTTACCAACCTTAGTACAAACTACTGCAGTGAAGAAATCTAGCATAGAATAAACCATTTATTACACTCGTCAGAGTAATATGCATAATATTTCACTAACTGGGTGTGAAATATTTGCCATATCACACTCTGACTCATGTAATAATTAAAAAAAATCCAATGTATAATAATACACTTGCGGTACAATATAAGAATCATATTGCACCCTCACATTAGTATTTTCACTAGCCAAGGCAGGTGAAACGCTCATGCTTGCTCGTGAAAATACTTATGCTTGCTGGTGAAATATGTATGCTAGTGCAGTATGCACACATACATACATGTATGTTTAAGACAACAAGCCTACAACTAAACATTATAGTAGCTATATGCACCGCAGGAAAGATTACTGGGGGAAAAAAATAAGCATAGGCCAGGGTACAGAAATATGGCTAATGGTTGATTTACCAGTAATTTTGCCTTCATCAATCTTTAGTAATATTTCAGTTTTATTACTAGCTACTTCTACACTGACAAAATTTTAGTTTTTCTTTCTTTATGGTTTTTATTTTAAATCATTCCTACCAGTAGTTGATGAAAAATAAGTACATACAACAATAACATCCTGTGCATTTTAAATTATGTGAAATGCAATTATAATAGCTAATAACAATACATTTATAAATATTTTAATGTCATTTTCAGAAATGCACTAAAGTTTGTTGCACATCTCTTTGTAAGGTGAACACATCTTGTCGAAGTCAAGGCCCACACCTCTCATGAAGGACTCTCGAATTCCAGCTATAGCACTTTCATCGATCATGGTCTTTGTGGAATACACAAAACCTCCTTCATAATTCCACATGTTCCCATAGCCACAGTAGTAAGCCAGGAAGTAGTCGCCTACTTGGTCAAATACCCATATTGTACTGATGAGCGGCAAGCCAAATTGTATGGTGACATTAAAGCCAGGCATAGGTGCCAAATCCTTAGCTATTCCAGTTTCTGTGTAAGGCTTCAGAGGGGGCTCTTCTGGGTTTACGTCGTAGGCCATGAAGTTAGAAGTAAAGGTATCTCCGGAGACCATCTGTGTCTGGCACGGATAGCAATCGTAAACGGGATTGTAGCCGCGTAAAACGTAAAGTTTAACACCCGAAATTTCAGCGAGAGTAATGTTCTTCATTATCTTTACATTGTCGGGTCCTTTGCAAGTGCTAGGTATCTCAGGAAGATTTAAGCACTTGTATTTGTTGAAGCAGGACAAGGCATTTAGTAGGGAGCTAGTACCGTAAGTGAAGGCGCAATTACTAGTGCAGTTTTGGATCGCATTAATATCGTCCAACTTCACGCAGTCTCCCACACAGCCAACAGCCTTCAAGCACATTGGGTCCTGCGTGCAGGCTGTAAACTCCATCTTGCAGTTCATCTCGACACATTTCATATCCACGATTCCCTGAGAACGCGCGAGGGCAATGAGCGCAATGGCTACGGTGAAAGAAGCGAGCATCTTCATATTCGGCGATTGGCGGAGGTTCAAGTCGTATTAGTAACTATAGGTTACTACGCTCTTTATATAAGCGAACAAACGGCTGCCACAGAGCCTTCGCTCGCCCGATTTTGCTGACAGCTATAGCGAAGTTCACGTATAAAATTATGTAATTGACTCGAAGTGGCTCCTGCACTCGACATTAGCACGCTCCCAACCTTAAGGATTATGTAGGTATGTGTAAGAACTGGTAGTCATCTAAGACAGTAGTATTAAGATTACATAACAATGGTATTCATGGAATCAGATTACATAACAATGGTATTCATGGGATCCTTTTATAGGTTTGATTAAACTAACAGGCAATCTAGCAAGAAAATGTCAGCATATTTTGTAGCTAGCTGGACCAAACAGTCTTTCACATGTCACAAACAGCATGAATAATGATACAGAATAATTGAGGAGGATATTAGATTAATTTTCTCAAATTGTGTTCCTAATTATGCTTGGTAACCGTGGTGATGACTCAAGGTGAAGGGGGGGGGGGGGGGGGGGGGGGGGGGGGGGGAGAGCTTATGTGAGCCCTCCCTGCTTATGGCTTTGAAGGGTCAGAGGAGGTAGGTGGAACAACTGTTCTTTCTCTGATTTGTTACCCATGTAACTCAACCTTCTGAAAGATTACCATTGCAGCCTGTACACTACCTGTAGAGGACAATTATGATGATTTCATATCCCTACTTGATACCGCTTTTGGGCACGAACATCAATTAGCGTTTACAACGGAAGACAACTGGGATTGAGACTCGTATATATATATATTTATTGCAGCTTTGATATTTTTTCTTGAATATTTCCGCATCACGCGAGCGTTCTGTATTCTCCCATATTGTACGCTTGTTATTGAACGGTCCAAGTAGCACGCGCGTAGCGAGTAAAATCAATGAAAATTGTATTGTAACCGGTTGAGAAAAAATATAAAGGCAGCAATAAATCACTTATCACACTCGTCGTACAATATGGGAATGATATTTTACTCTCACGCCACATTTTCACTCGCCTTTGGCTCGTGAAAATATTTTGCGTGCTCGTAAAATATTTTCCCATATTGTACTCTGACTCGTGCTATAAGTATTATATATATATATATATATATATATGTGTGTGTGTGTGTGGGTGTGTTATAGGAGCAGGAGGGGGGCTAGGCAGTGTGCCTCCTCCAGAGTCAATCGCAAGTCTTGGTCTTGAGACATTTTCGGGAGCAGCAGCAGTCCCAGAGACTGAGCATGCGGGGCGTGGAGACAGCTCCAAGGGAGGCAGGGCAGTCCAGCCCAGTAAGGCAAGAGAGTCAAGAGCTGAAGCAGAGCCACTGGAGATGCAGCCATTTGTGCTGAGCGAGGACTGCCAGTAGTTCCAGTCAAGTTGGCCCACCGGATCCGGAAAGGGGAATATGTGGAGATGGCGGAGCTGCTAAAAGATAATGTGGAGGCGGAGCGGAGAAGGCTGGCAGCAGGAGAGAATGGGGTGGCAAGGGTGAGTCGTAGAGAGGTGCCAGACTTCGACAGCTGGCTGCAGTGTTTCAGCTCATATGCAGCCATTGTGACCACCCAGCATCCTCACAAGGCATGTGAGCTGTGAGCATACCAGGCTCTCATGATTGCTGAGCACCAAAAGTGTGGGGGAAGCGGCTACTACGCTGCCTACGCTACGTACCCACTTCTCCAAAGTTAATCAGGGCCTCTACATGACCAACCCTCCTGGCATACGGGGAAGGGGCCAGTTCTGTGTGCGGTGCATGTCCTCTGACCATGCACAGGAGGAGTGTGCACTGCACCCAAATCGTGAGGTGCCAGTGATCCAGCTCCAAGACTACAGGGGGAGAAACCAGAGGGAGGAGCAAGCCTTAGGAGAAGTGGCGTATCTAAGGGCGGGCCTAGCAGGGCCAGGCCCTACCAAACATTCAAAATGCCCGCCCTCTGACTTCGCCCTCCCCTGCCCTTTGAACCTTCAATTTTCTATTTGATGCCCAGCCACTCTTGAAAGCGATGGCTAGTGGAAAAAAGAGGAGCCGGACTCAACTGACTCTTTTTGATTGCCAGGCTCCTAAGAAGCTTCATTTGGAGAGTGATGATATGGGCTTTTCTGATGATGATCACTTACATATAGAAGATACTAGATCTGATGCCAGATCAGAGATCAATGATGCTGTTCAGAGTCTTCTGCTGAAGCAAAAGATTTGCAAAGTAAGTATTAAGAGAACATAATTAATATTGACAAGCCGTCTGAGTCACCAACCACAATTATTATCAATAACAATCAGCCGAGATCAAGTACTTCAGAATCAGACTTACCTGTACCTCCAGTGCCATGCCAGTCTACAGCCAAATATCCTACAGATATAGCTGAAGGCCCTCTGCATTCCCCAATTCAACCACACACTAAGTTCCCTTCTAGTACTGCTGGTAGCAAGAAGAGATCATTTAATGCTCAGTGGTATAAAAAATATCATTGGTTGGAGTACTCTATAATGAGGGATGCAGCCTTTTGCTATCCATGTCGGCTTTTTGGTAGAGCTAGTCCTGGTAGATCTGCAGATACTTTTACTGAAAAAGGTTTTCGTGATTGGAAACATGCAACTGGTCAGTCAGGAATGTTGTCGAAACATGATTCGTCACATATCAGTGTGAATACACCAAAAATACCAAAAAGGGTACTACAATAGCAGATAGAATTGATTCCTCAAGGAAAGTTCAGATTGAGAGGAATATGCACTATATGAAAACTATAGCAGAAGTTCTTTTGTATTGTGGCAGACAAGATCATGCCCTTCGAGGGCATTGTGAATCCCAGTCTTCAACCAATAAGGGTAACTTTATTGAAACTCTTAAACTGATATCCAAGCATGACAAAATTATTGAAGAGAGACTGGAGCATGGGCCAAAAAATGCTGTGTACACGTCTGCTAGTATTCAGAATTCAATTCTAACTATTCTTGGTGACATGATTCGAAACAAAATATGTGATGAGATTAAAGAAGTAAAAATGCTTTCACTCTTGGTTGATGAAACAAAGGACTTGAGTAAACAGGAACAAATGTCTATTGTGCTGAGGTATGTAAACTCTGAGGGAGTGCTTCATGAACATTTCCTGACGTATATGCAAGCAAGTAGTCTCACAGCCCAGAGTCTAACAAGCTATATTCTTGATACTCTCGAGAAGTTTGGCTTAGATCCGATGTGGATTATTTCACAAGGCATGATGGGGCTGCAGTGATGAGTGGGAAATGTTTGGGTGTGCAACAACGTATCTGAGAAGTGGCCTCTAAAACAATATATGTGCATTGTTATGCCCACACTTTAAACTTAGTGTTAGTTGATAGTGTCAAAATGGTGCCATATGCAGCTGAATATTTTTGCCTATTGGAGACTTTGCATGTTTTTGTTTCTACAACCAAAGTTCATGCCGTTTTCATGCAAAAACAGAAGGAACTGTATCCAGACAAACAGCCTTTGCAATTACAAAAGCTTTCTGATACTCGGTGGGCATGCAGGTATGGAGCAGTGAATGCAATGTGTCGGACATATAACTCACTCCTAGCCACGCTAGAGGAAATTGGTGACAGCTCTGATCATGTAAAAGCTATTGAAGCTAAAGGTTTGTACTGTCAAGTTGCTACTTTTGCTTTCATCATTTTGCTGGTGATGTTTGACAGAATTCTTTCATGTACAAAATGCCTTTCAGATCACTTGCAAAGTATTCAAGTTGATTTAGCTACAGCTGCAGATCTTGTCTTTGCTACCAAGTCTGCTTTAGAAGAGTATCGTACTGACAGCTTTTGGGAGAAGATATATTTATACTCACAGAGTATAGCTGAGCTACATTGCATTGAACTATTACCACCAGTTCAGACAAGACAAAGGAGGCTTCCGAGGCATTTGGATGGTCTAGTCCTAGAGACTACAGGAGCAAGGCATCACCTGTCAACTAGTGATGATTACAAGAGGGCCATCTATTACCCAGTCCTTAACGCCTTTCTTTCTGAAATGTCTAGACGATTTGATGAGAAGAATGTCAATATCATGCAAGCTATTCAAGCATGTAACCCTCATTCACACACGAACTTTTTCTCTTCATCTGCTTTGTTACCACTGATTGAAGCTTATGATTTGGATGAAGATGCCATTGAAATGGAAGCTAAACTGGCCAGGAAGACACTGGGAAAGAAGGATAATGTCAACACAATAATTGATGTGATTTCTTCACTCATTCCACTCAAGGATGCATTCCCTGAACTGCTTCAGATTACTAGGATATCTATGACCGTTGCTGTGAATACTGCACACTGTGAAAGGTCATTTTCAGCCCTAAAGAGAATCAAAACTTATCTACGCTCTACAATGAGCGAACAAAGACTCAATGATCTTTTCTTTCCATTGAAAGAGAATTATCAAGTTTATTGTCACTTGAAAAAGTGGTGGAAATTTTTAACAGTCATAGCAATAACAGAAGGATCATGCTATCATGATTTTGTTTTGTTTTTGTCATCATACTTTTTTGGTCATTATTATTACACTTTTTTGTCATCATGCTCTAATCAATCAAGTTCTGCTGTGTGTACAATGAACATACAATATAGATGGTGCCCATTCAAGGCCCTGCCAATTTCAGCACTCTAGATACGCCACTGCTTAGGAGAGCAGAGGAGAAGGAGGGGGCGTCGTGGAGCTTTAACAATGGAAAGTGTGCTGTGCCATTCTGTCGTTTTGAGCATGTGTGCTCAGTCTGTGGAGGAGAGCACAAGAAGACCATGTGCTGAGCCAGAGGCTATGAGGCCCATCAGAGGAGCAGTGGAGAGAAGTCAGCTCTGCCCAGAGAGACTAATCACTGAGAAAGAGAGATAAATGAAAGGCATGAGAGGTGGACGGCCGTGACAACCCCGCTGGACTGGAGGAAATGGGGACAGCTGCTGCAAAGCTACCCTGACTATAAATTCATAAGGTACATAGTCACGGGTTGAGGGTAGGTACCAACATGCAATCAGCAACATCAAATCCACAAGACATCAAATCCACAAGTGGTGGACCAATCAATATCTGGAAAAGGAAGTTAGGCCTAATGATGACAGAGGAGAGCCAGGGAATGTAGGTGAACAGGTTTGGGGTAACCGAGAGGCCCCATTAGCCTGGGAAGTTCAGGCTAATAGTGGACTTTTCATTCCCTGAGGGTCACAGTGTTAACAATGGGATTGAACCAGAGTTCTGTTCGATGCAGTACACATCGGTAGACAGGGCAGTAGCTAGGGTCTGGTGCAGGAGAGAGGTGCATTCCTGGCAAAGTTTGACATCAAGAGTGCCTATCGGGTGGTGCCAGTACATCCAGATGACCGACTGCTGCTAGGCATGGCATGGAAGGGCCAGCAGTGTGTGGACAAGGTCCTTCCCTTCGGGCTCAGATCAGCTCCGAAAATATTTAGTGCAGTGGCAGACGCACAACAGTGGCTCATGATGCAGCAAAAGTTGGATGTGTTACACTATTTAGATGATTTCCTGGTGGTTAGCCCTCCGGGGGGTTGGGGGTCCCAAGGAGATGACTTGGGAACAGCCCTGAAGCTGTGCGAGGAGCTGGGTGTGCCCGTTGCAGCACACAAGACTGAGGGCCCAAGTACGGTGATTACGTTCTTGGGGATTGAGATAGACACGGTGGAGAGAGTGCTGAGGCTCCCAGAAGAAAAGCTATGTAGGCTTCAAAGAGAAATCGAGAGATGGAAGGGCAGACGATACTGCACCAAGAGAGAGTTGCAGTCAATAATTGGCTTGCTGCAACACGCCAGCTGGTAGTCAAGCCAGGAAGGACATTCCTGCAGCGCATGATTGCACTCTTGCCCGTAGCAAAGAAACCACACCATCGGATCAGTCTGAATGCAGGGTTCAGATCGGACCTGATCTGGTGGGTGATTTTCCTACCAAGGTGGAACAGTACTGGCATAATGGACAGAGTGACAAGGGTAGGACATGCGGCCACACTCATGTCAGATGCTTCGGGCTAGTGGGGCTGTGGAGCCTACACAGCAGAAGGGGAGTGGTTCCAGTTGAGGTGGCCCCCAGCATGGAGAGAGGTACACATCACAGTGAAGGAGCTCCTCCCAATCGTTCTGGCGATGGCAATTTGGTGGTGTCAGTGGACAGGCCAGGCAGTGCTATGTCAATGTGACAACGCATCAGTGGTGATTGTTAGCTCAGGAGGAAGACAAGGCAATGCACTTAATGAGAAGTGCAGCGCTTTTCATG
>WLWD01002766.1_pt1 | contig 56713 bp, 39 predicted proteins | sample 6712731 | NCBI WGS metagenome assembly WLWD01 (sample SAMN12718690, study PRJNA576275) | sponge metagenome | isolation source: marine sponge | host: Mycale hentscheli | place: New Zealand: South Island, Marlborough, Capsize Point | collected 2014-11-01 | reverse complement strand
TTATCACATCAGAGGATCGTAACATAGTGTCACTAAAATTATCACATCAGCGGATCGTAACATAAAATTATCACATCAGAGGATCGTAACTTTGCTACTAAAATATCACATCATAGAGGGTCACAACGGTGCAACTAAAATCGTCACATCATAGAGGATTGCAACATAGTGTCACTAGCTATACATTTTGATGAAGTTCTAGAGATTTTCAAACAAAAAAAAAAGAAGAAGAATTGTGCTTTGATTTTTAAATAATAAAAATAATTTTGCTCTGAGTTACCATTTAATTAAACTGAGTAAGTTCATACCTAAATCAACTGTTAATTGTCAGTATTCTCCAAAATCAGAGCGTGACAGACAGACAGACAAACAAACAGACAGGATGACTACTATAACCCTCTCGTGCATGCGCGCTTAGGGTTAAAAATTCAGCTTTCCCCCCATATGAAACCCTGCAGGGAATAATTTAACCTGATTCGCATCGCATTTTGCAAAGCAAAACAAGAGGTGTAGCGATTCAATTTTAGCAAGTTTATAGTTAGGAAGTTTAGTCTGGAGATGGATAGTTTAGAGAATGGCTATCTACATCAGAGCTCCTTCATGTTTCCTAGATGATGATTACTATACTGATATTATAAATCTGGACACCTTCATGTTTCCTAAATGATGATAGGTCACTATGTTAATTACTATACTGATATTATAAATCAGGACACCTTCATGTTTCCTAGATGATGGTAGGTCACTATGTTAATTTACTATACTGATATTATAACTCAGGACACCTTCATGTTTCCTAGATGATGGTAGGTCACTATGTTAATTTACTATACTGATATTATTAATCAGGACATCTTCATGTTTCCTAGATGATGTTCAGTCATTAAGTCTAATACACTTACATGTTTGGAGGAGCACGAAGGCTTGAGCTGTAACCAGGAGGGGGTGGAGGAGGAGGTGGGGGAAGTCCCTAAAATGTAACACACAATAGTTCAGACAAGTGTGAAATAAAAGATAAAAGAGGGTAGAGCTGAATTTCTGGCAATTTAATATTGCCATTGATATTTGTATGAGTAATAGCACGGGTAACTGTGCTATTTGGGATTAATAGTATGAGAATGCTACAGGGATAGTTAAAAAAAAGATCATACAAAAAATTAACTTGTTTCAATAAAGCTGCAGACCGAAGTTTCGACGGGCACACAGCTATAACGAGGTCCGCACTTTGTATGTTTTCTGTTAGCTACTGAGGGACCTCCCTAACGTCGAGAAAACATTGATACTGTACAGTGGTCGAACTAACAATTCTCCACGAGACAACTTCGAATAGGACAGCTTCAATTTTTTTAACCTGAAAAGCTCCACATCAGGAGCTTGTAAACAAAAAATCGGAATGTTTTATTGGATAAATGATTTTTAAAATATTTCTCTGAGCGAGACATACGGTGAACGAGAAAGATTAAAACGGTAACGCGGTCAAACGGAACGGCCATTTTTTAATCCCCCCCCCCCGTTTTTTAATTGGTGCAACGGCTGTTCTACAGAACGGAATTTGGAACTTCATTTTGTTTTCTACTGTAGCTTATATAGCCCAGCTTTAGCTTAATGAATATATAATTGGTATATCACATGTACAATGAAAACACCGGATATAACTGCTGTATCCATCAGAAATGCTTGAAATATTAAACTTCCTAAAACACTCACCCTCAGTTTCTACGCTAAGCGACAATTCCAGCACTCTGTAAAGTTCGCAACATAAAAAGTACTGTGGAAAACAAGAAATTATTTGCTCATGTAATCACAACATGAAACACAATGTAGCTTACAAACAAAAGTTTACGATCGTACGTACAACCAAAAAAGTGACCCGCTTTATCTGAAAAACTAAGTCGAAACAAAAACAAACAAACAAACAAAAAACTCTGGCACATTGTACAATAGTTAAATAGCTATTTCATCGTTTGAAAGGCATTGTCTTCGAGATCCATTGCTGAATGACTGACTGACTGACTGATAAACTGAGTACTATGGCCCTCTCGTGTATGCATGCTGAGGGTTAATACATAAATATCAAGAATCTTGTGCCTCCTTGAATAAGGTGCATGATGTTGGCCACTCTATGTCCTTTACTAAAAGCAATGCGTTTCATTTGGTAAGGGTTATCTCTTACCAAAGAATGCTGACAGCACTTGTTGAATTATATTTATATTCTCTTGCATCAAATGGAACTAATAATTGTTTTGTATGAATGAAATAACTTGCAGGGTTTCATACAGAGGTAGGGGTGCCCTGGGATCCCCCCCCCCCACAGCATTTCATGAAATAAATTAATAATATCTATTACTCAATGGTATTCTGTGGTTATGATTTATAATGGTATTCTGTGATTATGTTGTTCGTATATCTATATAATAATATGCTTGTGTGTCAGTAACGACGACCGACGATGGTGTGTGTATTCATGAATAATTCATGAGCTTGGTACTGTTGGGTAAAGCATGTCGCTTTACCGTAGGTAAAGTGTCGTCACATTCAGTAGAATGTGCCGGTTATTTCTAAAAAGCGGGTGCAATAGAGACGACAGAAGGCAGCGTAGGTTTCAAAAAGGAAGGCGAAAGTACGGAAGAGAAGGTAAAGGAGATTAATGGTAACTGAAAAGCGGATGGAATTGACAAGGTAAGGCGGTGTAGGTTTAAAATGGAAGGGAAGAGAAGGCAAAAAGGCGAGCGATTAATTACAACTAAAAAGCAGGTGGAATAGACGAGTAAAGGTGGGGGTTAGTTTTCAAAAGAAAGGCTAAAGTGCAAAATAGAAGACAAAAGTTTCTCAAAGTCGGACAGAAATGCAGGAGAAATAGACAAAGGAAAAGGGGGCGCCATGACTCAAAAAGAAGAGATAGGAGTGGTTGGATAGAAGAAAAGCTCAGATAGTTCAGAACAAAGAGAGCAGGAGAGGGAAACTTATGTAACCTTAACCAATGGTAGAGAATGATAAGTGAGCAGGATAACTTGTGCTATTGCATTCTTACTTTGCAATACATCAAGCGCCACTATGTGGCAGGGTACTTGCTAGTATCTAATATTTGGCGAAAGTTCACTAGTTAATTGAGGTCCTTCATTTGCAATATGCATTAGTCTTCCAAGATTGATGTCACTAATTCTAGACCTGAGACGATTTTTAATCAAAAGGGTGTGATTTCAGCAAAAGTTGGTGTGGTCACACAAATATTGTGCTACGTGTGCCCTCCCTTCTCCTTCCTAAACTCTCCCTCCCCCCAGAAAAAACAAAACAAAAACCCTTTATGAAACCCTGACTCGTGTACACATATGTATACAGTAAAACCTCCGAATAGTGACCACATTGGGGACGGGACTTTTGGTCTCATCTCAGAGGTTGGTACTTTCTCAGAGGTTCTTTTGTAAATGTCATTATTTGTGATAAAGAGTTAGGGAAAATTGAATTAAACATACATTCATTAATTGATGCATGTCTTGTGGTTATCTGAAAGGTGTCCTGATGACAAGCATTTCACAAGAAATTTATTAATCTGAAATCTCAATTGCCTTCTTGTGGCTACTGGTAGCTAACTTAGCTATTTCTCATCCACATTTATCTACTTTGATAGGATGTGCTGCCACTGGAGATGCAATTTTCTGTAAAAAAACAAAACAAACTTTCCAGAATAAGGGGATGTTTGAGGGGTATTTGCAACGAACCACACCAGTCTTTATTTGGTAGCAAGCCAGGTGATTTTTCCTAGTAGCTCTTACTGTCCTGTGGAGAATATTTCCTGCACTTTTTGTTCAGATGAAGAAGCACCAAACTTTCAGCGAGCATTTTAGCGAAGACCTTACGTCCCCAGACAAAATTGGATACTGTAAAAAGTAGTGTCGTATGCTATTTCTTATTTGCTTACACGTGCCCGCAATCGCCCAAATTTCAGTAGGTGTGGTCTTTGGTCGCTTGTAGAGGGGCGAATGTATTTATTTTGAGCAAGATGGGACTGAGAAATTGGTCGCTGGTCGGAAATAAGAGGTGGTTGCTTCTCGGAGGTTCTAAATGCATTATATTTGTTGTATAGTTGCAATCGGGGGCGCGTGATTTGGTCTCTCCAGAGAGGTCGTTAATAGAAGTTTTACTGTACATATATGAGTTTACACACAAAGCCAGAGCACAAGACATACCAAATAGTATGAGTTCCATCCTCCCTTTTATTCTCTAATTAATACACAGCTCATTAGCTATGCTTCATACATACATGAAAATTCTTCATGCACAAATCTTAAAGTGTGTATTAGCTTGTCTGGTAAAGTTAAACATAATATCCAGCACAGAGTCTGTTCACAGCAATTAACTATAGTCACATTCACTTATTGGTAAGGTACAGTTATACCTACCTGCAACATGCTTGGCTGAAAAAAAGGTGGCAAAGTGAAGCCAGCAGGAAGAGCTGTAGGAGGCTGATGAGATGTCGGATTAGCCATGGCTACTTTCTCTTTATTATGACGATACAAAATATGAGCATCCAAATCTCTCTGGGACAGATAGCTTCGACCACACCCACTATTATTATATCTGTAACATTATCAAAATAAATTAAACAATGATATAAGGAGCTGACCTCTCAACTGGTCCACTAGAGAAAGTATTAACAATGATATAAGGAGCTGACCTCTAATTCACAACTGGTCCACTAAACAATGATATAAGGAGCTGACCTCTAATTCACAACTGGTCTACTAGAGAAAGTATTAACAATGATATAAGGAGCTGACCTCTAATTCACAACTGGTCCACTAAACAATGATATAAGGAGCTGACCTCTAATTAACAACTGGTCCACTAAACAATGATATAAGGAGCTGACCTCTAATTCACAACTGGTCCACTAAACAATGATATAAGGAGCTGACCTCTAAGTCACAACTGGTCTACTAGAGAAAGTATTAACAATGATATAAGGAGCTGACCTCTAAGTAGTACTTTTAAGTACCCGCCTCTCGTCTAAAAACAGACATTGTTTTAATTAACATCATTTACCTGCCACCTCTAAAGGTAGACATTGTTCTAATTAACATCATTTACCTGCCACCTCTAAAGGTAGACATTGTTCTAATTAACATCATTTACCTGCCACCTCTAAAGGTAGACATTGTTCTAATTAGTATTATTTACCTGCCACCTCCAAAGGTACACATGTAGACATTGCCTATGGATGCCTCTTCAAACATTTGGTCTGACTCTTTGCATCTTGGACACACACCACTACTCTTCTTGGCACAATCACGACAAAAAGCATGTCGACAACGCTTCTACAAACATAATTAAATTCATTTCAAAATTCAAGTTGTATTCCCTTTCATCACTGGTCTCATTCCCATTTACCACTTGTTTTATTCCCATTCACCACTGTTCTCATTCCCAGTCACCATTATTCTCATTCCCATTCACCACTGTTCTCATTCCCAGTCACCACTATTCTCATTCCCAGTCACCACTATTCTCATTCCCATTCATCACTTGTCTAATTCCCATTCACCACGAGCCTCGTTCCTATTCACCACTAGTTTTATTGCTATTCACTACTTTGATTCCCATTTATCACTGGTTTGATTACCATTTATCAGTTATTCCCTTTTGTCATTAGTTTGATTCCCACCCATCACTAGTTCTATTCTATTCATTATTAGTTTGATTCCCATCCATCACTACTTCTATTCTAATTTATTGGTACTTTAGTTCCCATCTAGTTCCATTCTCATTTATCTCTAAATTCATTACAAGATATATTCTTTATAACCCTATTCTAAGCTTACCACCAGTTCTATTCTCATGCATTAATAGTTCTATACTGTTTGCACCAGCAATATTTTAATCTTTGTATAATGGCAACAAGAGGATAGAAATATCATGAAGACCTAGAGAGATGGCAGCAATAAAAGGATGAGATGAATTTAAGAGAACAACATTACACTACTGGTGCAGGGAATAGATGAATTAAAATAAACCTCCCTATAATTTATGCAAAAAAAAGAAAAGATAATAAAAAGGTACCATTCTTCCATAAATGAGCACCGGTAGAGTGCACTGCTCGCACAAGTGTAGCAATGGATCCTTCACAGGCCTACCTATCAGGTTTACTGAGTGATCCCATTTATACATACTGTAGTTCATCTCCATGTTTTCTTCTTCTGACTCACCCTCTCCACTACCTAGACACATATATTACATTTCCAATTTTTAAAAATAACAATCTGCACCACTTCACTAATTCTGTGGAGACAGGTATGACCAACTAGCCCAATAGTCTCATGGGCCAGACCCTTTACCTGATACGAAGAGAAAGAAAGGGTCTGGTCAAGTTCACGTATCCATTTGGTCTCAGAGGTCCTGGAATTTCTTGGACCGATAATTGGTTTGGGGTGGTCGGTTACTGCACTATACTAGTAGTGATGTGCTTGAGCACAAATGGCGAGCGAGCCTAAAACTATACTATTGTTATATGATTGATTTTAACTTCTAACACTAAAATTACTAAAAATAATGTAGAATTTCTGAATTACGTTAATACAGTAAAGGATTTAAAAGCCATAGCAACCACTCACCGCAACTGTTTGAATTGAAAAAACAACAACAACAACAAAAAAAAAAACAGCAACATAACAATACACATTATGTAAAGTTTTTTTTTGGTGATATTCTTTAGCTAAGTAGAGCTGTAACCCTAAATACTTTCACACAACTGGACATACCTACACAAGACTTACCTACGCGCTACGCGGTTAGTCTAGTGGACAATGAATTTTGAAGTAAATACTGTTGCGTAGGACTTATAACCATGACAAGGAGCGAATTGAATTACCACAGCCACTAACTCGAATAGAAATGGAACTCCGTTAGGTTTTCAAGCTTTAACTGCACCCACAAAAGAATTCAAATCGATAAACCATTCAATTTCTAGGATGATACGGGTAATGATTGATAAACGAGAGGATTCTGTTCAGTGAAGTATGGGATGGGGTCGACCCCCGAATTAACACAAAAACGCCAGGGTCAAAGTACAAAATAGACTTACGTACGTCCAAACATATATATAAACAAATATCCCCGATTTTCAATGGAGTTACACCTGATAGTGTCTCACTCGCTTGCCAATAAACTATAAACTAAGCTGTTTGCACGCAAATTTTCCGTATAGAACGTCAGCTAAACTATTTTATTAGAACACAGAAATGAAGTCAATAAACTGCTGTCTAAATTAAGGTTTGCTCCTGGAACACCAATGGAAGTACGAATACAAGATCAAGCAGCATTGAATTAGCTTCCAAATAGTTCCGTAAGTCAGCTATTGTGGAGTAGTACACTTGACAAAATTCATTAACTATGATGAAACTATTAGTTGCTTAGTGGTAGGTAGCAACTGTAGTTCCTCAGTACGAGCTGATGATGAAAGAGTGTGAAGCATATCTCCCACACCGTGTGCAACAATTATGTGAATTTCAGTGTGCTAATATAGCCTGGACCACAATAATCGTGTAATCAAAACTTTGTTCCCTATACGGTTACAGTTATGCTGACTGGGCAAGACCAAACGTACATGTGAACTTGACCAGATCCTTTCTTTCAGGTAAAGGGTCTGGCTTGTGAGACTACTAGCCCATTGGGCTACTGTGAAGGTCAACAGGAGTAGTAAAACAAACAAACAAAAATAACTAGAGTTGGTCGATGTTCTTGCTTTAACCAGAAACTGACTAATTATTGTATATTAGATTTCACTACTAGGTGTATTTAAAATCTCCTACCAGTTTCTTTTGCTACTTCAACTTTTGAGGCTGGTTGGTCCCGTAGTTTTAGTGAAATAGTTTTTCGGACTTGCTGCCCCTCCGCTGACATCTTGATCCAACAGCCGTATTCCCTAGCTCTAACAAAATATATACGCAAAAATACAGAAAGGGAAAGGGTCGCATACAGAGTTGTCAATTATGCACCGCCGCCAAGTGTGTGCTGTGCATGCCTTATCCACACTGCCGCCACTTTACCGCGCAATGCTCTCCCCGCGGGCGCACAGAGGCACGAAAGGGCAAGTTTTGGCGCGGTCTGGGCGTAGTGTGTAGTAACAGCGTGTGTAAAAAAGCTAGATTGAGAGGGCGAGCAGAAGTGAAAAGGCGCATTTTACTCATTTTACTACCTTGCCAATTGCTCTGGGGTCGTGCATCGAAAATGTTTGAGTGCAGATTAGCTCAAGGTTCTCTCCTGAAGAAGATTATGGAGGCCATCTGCCCGCTTGTACAATCAGCTAATATAGAATGCTCTTCCTCGGGTAAGCTGTATAATACATATTATACCAACTAAATAATGGTACATTAATTTTTATTTGTGTCTACAAAACATAATAGCAATTTTTCCCAGTTCTAATAGCCTATATTATGTCAAAACTTAACTTAAAGTTTTTGACTTCTTGTAGAAGTCCTCTTCAGGGGTCAGTGAAGTCAAACTCTAAACAAAGAAACAACAAGATAACTGGAGGCTGTTAAACAGGAAAATTTGCTGTTATTATAATTATTTTAGCTGAGAATGACTAACATCCTAATATTTTTTAAAGCACCATAAAAACAACTTTTTTTTTTTTTAATTACTACTGCAGTTAATGCCAAAGGTGCAAAGCTTCAGCGGTACTATACACTAGGGGTAGTAATTACAAAATCGATTCGTAGAACTTGGCATACCTAATTGTGTATCAATAGGTTAGCATATAGCTGGTACAATGAAAGTGATAGATGTAAATTCTGTCTCCTTAAAAGAAGCTAGAATATTCAATGTGCTATGGGCATTCATTTGTATTTTTTTACACAAAGCTCCTATTCTAATCTTCGTAAAGATCGCAGAGCATAAAGCAAAACTATCACAAGCAACGAGAAATTCTTTGCTCATGTGATTACAACATATTATAGGGCGCGTTACCCACAGCGAAAAGCTAACTATCATGTTGCCAAAGATTAAATAGCTTTGTCTGGATTACTAAGTAAAAAATGTCTGGCTCAGAGACTTAGTCAAGAGCACCATTTTGAGGCCTCTTACAATATTTAGGAAGTTGCCATCTTGAGATCTGTTGTGTGACAGAGTGACTGGCTGACTGGCCAACCATGTAAGTACTATAACCCTCTCACATGCGCCCTGAGGGTTAACAACTTAACTGGAACCAAATGGTTTCTCTGGTCAGACGGGAGGATCCTGTTATCCTATCGATAGACTAGTTTGATGTGAGGATCCTGTTATCCTGTCCATAGACAAGTTTGATGTGAGGATCCTGTTATCCTGTCCATAGAATAGTTTGATGCGAGGATCCTGTTCCAGTCCATAGACTAGTTTGATGTGAGGATCCTGTTATCCTGTCCATAAACTAGTTTGATGCGAGGATCCTGTTCCAGTCCATAGACTAGTTTGATGTGAGGATCCTGTTATCCTGTCCATGGATTAGTTTGATGTGAGGATCCTGTTATCCTGTCCATAGACTAGTTTGATGTGAGGATCCTGTTATCCTGTCCATGGATCAGTTTGATGTGAGGATCCTGTTATCCTGTCCATATACTAGTTTGATGTGAGGATTCTGTTATCCTGTCCATATACTAGTTTGATGTGAGGATCCTGTTATCCTGTCCATAGACTAGTTTGATGTGAGGATCCTGTTATCCTGTCTATAGACTAGTTTGATGTGAGTATCCTGTTATCCTGTCCATAGACTAGTTTGATGTGAGGATCCTGTTATCCTGTCCATAGACTAGTTTGATGTGAGGATCCTGTTATCCTGTCCATAGACTAGTTTGATGTGAGTATCCTGTTATCCTGTCCATAGACTAGTTTGATGTGAGGATCCTGTTATCCAGTCCATAGACTAGTTTGATGTGAGGATCCTGTCCATAGACTAGTTTGATGTGAGGATCCTGTTATCCTGTCCATAGACTAGTTTGATGTGAGGATCCTGTTATCCTGTCCATAGACTAGTTTGAGGTGAGGATCCTGTTATCCTGTCCATGGACTAGTTTGATGTGAGGATCCTGTTATCCTGTCCATGGATCAGTTTGATGTGAGGATCCTGTTATCCTGTCCATGGACTAGTTTGATGTGAGGATCCTGTTATCCTGTCCATGGATTAGTTTGATGTGAGGATCCTGTTATCCTGTCCATGGATCAGTTTGATGTGAGGATCCTGTTATCCTGTCCATGGACTAGTTTGATGTGAGGATCCTGTTATCCTGTCCATGGACTAGTTTGATGTGAGGATCCTGTTATCCTGTCCATGGATTAGTTTGATGTGAGGATCCTGTTATCCTGTCCATGGACTAGTTTGATGTGAGGATCCTGTTATCCTGTCCATGGATTAGTTTGATGTGAGGATCCTGTTATCCTGTCCATGGACTAGTTTGATGTGAGGATCCTGTTATCCTGTCCATGGATTAGTTTGATGTGAGGATCCTGTTATCCTGTCCGTGGACTAGTTTGATGTGAGGATCCTGTTATCGTGTCCATAAACTAGTTTGATGTGAGGATCCTGTTATCCTGTCCGTGGACTAGTTTGATGTGAGGATCCTGTTATCATTTCCAGGATAGGACTAAATGATATATTCAACCTAGTGATAGGAGGGAGGTAGGACTAAATGATATATTCAACCTAGTGATGGGAGGGAGGATAGGTCTAAATGATATATTCAACCTAGTGATGGGAGGGAGGATAGGACTAAATGATATATTCAACCTAGTGATGGGAGGGAGGATAGGACTAAATGATATATTCAACCTAGTGATGGGAGGGAGGATAGGACTGAATGATATATTCAACCTAGTGATGGGAGGGAGGATAGGACTAAATGATATATTCAACCTAGTGATGGGAGGGAGGATAGGACTAAATGATATATTCAACCTAGTGATGGGAGGGAGGATAGGACTAAATGATATATTCAACCTAGTGATGGGAGGGAGGATAGGACTAAATGATATATTCAACCTAGTGATAGGAGGGAGGATAGGACTAAATGATATATTGAACCTAGTGATGGGAGGGAGGATAGGACTGAATGATATATTCAACCTAGTGATGGGAGGGAGGATAGGACTAAATGATATATTCAACCTAGTGATGGGAGGGAGGATAGGACTAAATGATATATTCAACCTAGTGATAGGAGGGAGGATAGGACTAAATGATATATTCAACCTAGAGAGGGTAGGTGCTGGTCAATGAGTGCTTACAGAGAAATAAGTGGTTGTTACATAAGAGAGTTAGCTAATATTCAGCAGAACAGTGGGCAGGGTTGGCTAATATTCAGCAGAACAGTGGGCAGGGTTGGCTAATATTCAGCAGAACAGTGGGCAGGGTTGGCGAATATTCTTTAATATCAATGACCAATAGTTTGCACTTACCATTTATGTGTGTGCATTTGTGTGTGTGCGTGTGTGTGTGTGTGTGTGTGTGTAGGTCTACACATTCAAGCCATGGATACCGCTAATGTTTGTATGGTTCATTTAGAGCTCAGTCATGAGGGATTTGAACCATATCGCTGTGACAAGAATCTAGTATTGGGAATTGACATTGCCAAGTGAGTGTTTTAGATTTGAACCATATCACTGTGATAGGAATCTAATATTGGGAATAGACATTGCCAAGTGAGTGTTATTGATTTTAACCATATCACTGTGATAGGAATCTAGTATTGGGAATAGACATTGCCAAGTGAGTGTTATTAGATTCGAACCATATCACTGTGATAGGAATCTAGTATTGGGAATAGACTTTGCCAAGTGAGTGTTATTAGATCTGAACCATATCACTGTGATAGGAATCTAGTATTGGGAATAGACATTGCCAAGTGGGTGTTATTAGATTCGAACCATATCGCTGTATTTTCTAATTTGGTGCCATTTCAGCAGGCTTTACAGATGCCGTCACACTCTTTGTGTGAAACATCCAATTGGCCATAGTTGCAAGTTCGTGTTAAACTTGCTTTTGCCTGTTTGCTCGAGCTATCTTATTTCTGCAAGTCAGCAAGTTCCTTTGGGAGAAAGCTCCTACTGAAACTGTATCTGTTAAATCTCAATAAATAGCCCCAATACTATTTTGGACTTCACCGCAAAGCTGTGCGGTGACTGCAACAGTTTAGTTAAGCCAAATCTCATTTACTTATTCTCATTTACTTATTTATCTTCCAAGGTGAGCATGCCTTTCTTGAATTATCTTTTACTTTTCTAGCTACTCACCATATTTCTGTAAAAGCCGTAAATCGAAAATATCTCATGGTTATAGCATCGACCCTTTACGGCCCCAAGCCTTGGCACAGCTGAACCAATGTTATTCTTCTATTACTGGGCTGTACATGATAATAGATTCTCATTCTTCCACTCTTGACCAGTACATGAGAATAGATTCTAGTTCTTCCATTCCTGACCAGTACTTGAGAATAGATTCTCATTCTTCCATTCCTGATCAGTACATGAGAATAGATTCTCATTCTTTTTTTATATTCCTAAGCAGTACATGAGAAAGATTCTCATTATTCTGTTCCTGAGAAATACACAAGAACAGATTCTGTAATTATTCTTTTATACATGATGATTTTTACTGGTCAGTTCGACCACTGCATGCAGCAGTAAATGACGTACAGCTGCATTTCACAGGAATTAAGTTTAGTTTTCAGAAAGTTTAAAAGTGAGCAACTATAAAATAGATCTCATTTTTTTCTTTTAACTCATTCCATGTAGAAATGAAAATATTATGGACAAGTTCTTTACTAACTTACTCATCTTTGGTGTTGAAGCACATAACTTGTTAATATTTTTTATTATTTTTATTTTGCAAGTTTTTTGAAGATCATTCGTTGCGGTAGTAATGACAGTGCCATAACTCTGAAGTGCCAAGACAACAGTGACAGTATTGGCATCATCATTACTGAAGAGGGTAAGAACAGAACATGTAGCTTATACTTTAGATGGCAAAGGGTGGTAGTTGCATTATTGTGGGAGATATTAAAGGGCATCAGTAGAAGGGTTGAGTGTTTAAGGGTGGCCGCACATAGCAACGCGCATCACCTGTAGATCCGGACATTAATTTATTCCCCGCCAATACCCCACTATTCGATAATACGTGAGCAGAAACAATTGCGCAGTAGTAGCAGTAGTATGCTTTGCGAATTTGTGTTGTTTTAGTTTAGCTTCTTGTTGTCTCGTAGCCGTTTACGGCAACTCCATACGTTGTCTGAACTCACACGGCAAGGTGCACCAGGCTGCCTCTCCTCTGTAGCCGTTCTCCAAGCTCTGCACACCTGAACTCAAGCGGATGGATCCAGCTGTCTCGATTTCTAACGAGCGAAGACTTCCCAAGCTGCGCAGACCTAATACCTTCACCTCGGACTGTCTCCAAGAAACTGCTCTCTCTTCTGACTCTCTTGTTATTGTTATATTGATGTTTGTTTACCCTTGATATAGGCGGGCTCTTTTTAGAGCCAATACAAACCAATTGAAAAAAAATTGCTCATGTACAAGGAGTATGAGACATGGGGGAGGGGCTATTTCTTAAGCATTGCGAATGGAATTAAAGTTCCAAATTTTATATCAGTTTTTCTTGGAATCTAATAATGAGAATGACAAAAAAAAATTTACACACAGGTAAACCTAAAAAAATGAACTGCACCACAATGAGAATTTTTAAATAAGAAAAATTTGCGAATAAATCATAAAATAATATTGAAATGGAGAAGAACTCGTCTTGCAGTAGAGTATCGGCTTGGCTAGTAGTGCACTAAATTGCGGAGCTACAACTTACCGCACCGCTCCAAAAAAGTGCTACAAAGTTTTATAACTGGCCCCGATATTTCTTTCAGATCCGCTTTAAAATTGTGACCGGATTTGGGGAAATCGGCCTAAACGAGGCATCTAAAGTTTTCTAATTTATTCTACTAGTAGGTTGCACGGGGCCTTGGGATGCCGTCCTCCTAATTTGGAAGCTGCAGCACAAGACGTCTTCGCCCTACGCACTACAACACTTCAGTATTTTTGCTAAACTTATTATTGCTGATTTCGAAAAACGCCGCTTAGGTGTTGCTAAACTTATTATTGCTGATTTCGAAAAACGCCGCTTAGGTGTTGCTAAGGTCAGGACCTTATACGAATACTTATACGAGCGTAGACGGCACTATAGATGAAGTAGGCATTGCGCATGTCATCCACGATTTTTGTGGATTAATGTGAGCAAAAAAGTCTATCAAGTTTGGCCAGACCCTTTCCCTGATTGTGTTTGGTAAAGGGTCTGGCCTGCGAGACTACAGTGAAGATGTCTTGCACGGAATAAACCACTTATTATACTTGTCAGAGTGATATGGCTAGATATTTCACTCTCAGGATTTATTTCACTCGCCTCTGGCTCATGAAAATACATTAGCCTGCTCTTGAAATATTTCACCAGTGGCCATCATCAGTATACAGTGGCCGCTCCATCAGTCTGGCTGGTCTGGCTATGACCGGACCACCTTTTTTTCTTTTCTTTTTTCAAAAGTGGGCGTGTGCTCCTCCTGTATGAAATTTTTTCCTAACCGTTATAATTTGCTCGTGCTTATTTCACGTTTTGTGGTGAACTTTCTTCAGTTTTTCTGTCGGAGCTTACAATACTATGTTAGACCAAAGTGCATATCAACCAAAGAGGTACAGTTTTCCAAAGAGAAGCTTTATCATGAAGACTAACTTATTGCACATTTCAATTGAGCTTGTTTGCTAGTTGGAATTAGCATCGCTATCGAAGCTGAACACTTTAAATCATGCCAGAAAGCAAAGAGTAGAGACTATTTATAGTAGTTACTTATCCCTTGGGAAGGTGTGTGAGTTTTCAATGCTAATAGTTATTAATAATTTTTGCTGATAGTAATTGCATTACCATTTTTGTTTAGTTATCTATAGGGTTTTTTAACTGAAAAGATGCCACTATTGCTTTGCAAAACAAGTGTGCTTGTTACAAGATGCACAAGTAGCAGCACTTGATGCTGTTTACAGTAGTTTGGTATGTCACACCTCTAACCACACCCGTTTCCTGGCCTGACCATTTTATAAATGCCGGAGCAGCCCCTGGTGTAAGGATGATATTTTAGTGAAGTAATACAATGTCCACAAGAAATGTTTCTATGACAGAGCTATAACTAACAACATGTTTCAATGACATGTAAGTTATAGCTCTGTCATAGAAACATGTATGTTAGTTATAGCTCAGTCATAGAAACATGTATGTTAGTTATAGCTCTGTCATAGAAACATGTCTGTCATAGAAACGTGTATGTAAGTTATAGCTCTGTCATAAAAACATGTCTGTCATAGAAACATTTATAGCTATCACAGACAGGTTAGAGCAGCTGCTATAATATCAGCTGGGGTTGCGGGAGCCCCTAGGGAGCCCCTAGTGAGTTTTCACACGCTAACTTTACACCATGAGTTACAAAAAAAACCCTACTTCAGTGAAGATATCTAGTGTGGAATAAACCACTTACACTCAGTCAGAGTGATATGGCTAGATATTCCACTCTCAGGCTTTATTTTCACTCACCTGCGACTTGTGAAAATAAATTAGCCTGCTCATGAAATATTTCGCCATATTACACTCTGACGCTGACCCATGTAATATATATATATATGTATACTACTTTCAAATATTGTACTTATCACCAGTCATAAATGGTTTTAATACAAACGTTTCAGCCATTTTGCAATGGCCATCATCAGTGTATGGATGATATTTCAGTGAATAAAACAATGTCCACAAGAAACGTTTCTATGTAGGCTCCACTAGCTGTAAAAACCCATAAAACTTGTAGCCAGTCTGGGCCAGTTGCTATAACTACTCTGGTAATGAGCTTATGGTTGCTATAACTACTCTGGTAATGAGCTTGTGGTTGCTATAACTACTCTGGTAAAGAGCTTGTGGTTGCTATAACTACTCTGGTAATGAGCTTGCACAGTACAGCCATGAGATAAATATATATATTATATGTAGTTGTGAGGGCTTACTGAACATTTACCATGATAGTTTTTATAGTAGTGTTAAATAAATATGTGTAGCTGATGGAAGAACTGCCAGTTTTAGACAGTACCTTATGGATATTGATGCGGAGCATCTAGCTGTAGAGGTAAGTTGGGAAAGTACATGTAACTTATGAAATATGGTGGCAGCTGCACAGGATGAAATTTTTAATACAACATGTAAATGCTTAAGAAATTTATGTATCAATGAAGAGCATAAATAGCATGCAGTTGTCCTATGAACATATTTGCCTATATTGGTACCGTTGTCCATCATAATTATTCAATAGACTTGGTTCGGATGGGGGGATCCCTGGGGCCCCTTGGCCTCCCCCCTAGATCCTCCCCTGCTGCAATAATCAATTAATTTTTCACTGGTGATGTTCTTCAGCACAAGTGGAGCCATTGTGCACAAGTAATTCAAACAACAAAGTATGTCTGATAAAAGTTGATTTTTTGCCATTACAAACTTTGTGAAAAAATAACGAAAAAAAGTTAATTTTTTAAAGTTTGCCTGAAGTTTTTTTTTTTTTGGGGGGGGGGGGGGGGGTAGCAGATAGGTCATGGACATGTTATATTCAGACCATGTTTGGAATTTCACACTATATGTAATAGTATCATGTTTCTTGTAACTTTGCCTTCTTGGTTGGCCTTTTAGTAATTTGGTACAACCTTTTGATTTTTCGATGTTAAGTACTAAACATTAAGACAGTGTTATTTAGAAGTGATTACTGGTTGGACTTTAGTTTCTGGTAAATTCCTTCAGCTGATTAGCCCTAGCTAGTATATTATAAATTTATTCTTACAGCTGCATTTTTATCCCTACAGCAATAATCGATCACATTGTGTTTTTTCTGTAGATTTATCAAAGTTATTAAAGTAAGTATGATTGTTGTGTATAGGACACTGCTTATGGTGCCGTTGTAAAGATGCCATCCCACAAATTCCAGCGGATTGTGAGGGAGTTGTCTCAGTTTGGTGACACAGTTAACATCAAGTGTACTAAGGAAGGTGTTGAGTTTTGCACCCCCAGTGATAATGGTCCACAAGAAGCTAAAATTCTATACCAGCCCTCAGCCACTGTGGATAGTAAGGATGAAGTAAGTATGCAAGCAATGGATTCAATAAGTTGCACAATTGTCTGTAATAATATTATTAACAATACCAATATTCTAACTCTTAGCGGACGATAGTCACTAATTCATGACAGGCGTTGTGTACCACGCGTACGGAAGTCACAAATCCATGATTATGTGCATACGTTAATAGAGTATGTTTGTCACAAATTTGTGACAGGTTTGTTTAAGCTATATCTTTCTCTAACCTTTTGCGTAATGTGCACACAATGCCAGTAGCGTCCGATAAAAAGAGCAAGATTGTTGTGTACATATCTGCAGAGGAGTGTAATGTTTGAGGATGATAGCAACAATAACAACTATTGTGATAGTTTGACAGGTGAAAGTGATCATGGATTCAAAGTTCACAACAACAGTGAATCATTTCAATGAACAGTGACTACAAATAGCAGTGAAAAAAAAATCATGCTAGAGTGTGAGGAGTGCATTCCAGTAAGTATTGTGTCTATTCTGTTGATTTTCTAAGTGGATTTACTGATTGGATTTCCATGTGGCAAATACATTTACAAGGCACAATCAGAGGACCTAATTTCACGATGGCCACATTGACACTTGTACCCAGGAATAGTTCTATGTTGCAGTTTGTAAGAATAGGTTATGCTAAGCTAAAGTAGCTAAAGGTCATGTTTGTGTATCAGTTTGTTGTTTAAAGTCTCTCATCATCAGAAGTATTATTTGAGGATTCATTGTTACATGCAACTGGTTCATAGAGGTGTGGCTCCAATTCCAGGCCCGGAGGAACCGGTCCGGTTTTGCCGGATCATTTTTTGAAATGGGAAATTCCGAAATAACAATTATCTTTAAAGGGAAATCCCAAATTGACAATCTTTACCAATTTTTTTCATTTTCGCTGCGGTTCATTTAGGCTTGGCATTAATGATAGCGATAAACAACGAAGTCTAAGATATTTATTAGTCGCAAGTGTAAGTACAGTTTGCAATGTAGTTAGTGCTGTCTGTAACTATCCTATAGCTATGATGGCGTCATTCTAAACTTTAACTAATACAAACTTTCTTTCATTTAGCTAGTTATTTACAATTATAGTGAATAAAAGTATGTATAGACTTGTTGCACCCATGAACGGCTTTGGCCACACCCATGAACTGTTTAGGCCACACCCACTTCCTGGCCAGACCAATTCATGAGAGCTTTCTTCGTTCCTGAATTTCCCACCAGCGTTCATGCTTTCTTGACTAGCATCAGGAGCAGAATATGATAGGCTTACGACACAAGAGGTATCTGAGCTACTTACTGTCATATTATACTAGTGCTAGTGCCGGTCATGTCAGATCATGACAACTTACGAGTTGTATGGTTTCTATAGCAACACTGTTACTGACCAGAGCAGCAGTTCACAATGTGACTTTTCACAAACCATGCCAATTGAGGATACACGATTTCAGGAAGTAGGAAGCAAAGTAATAGGGCAAAATTTAAGTTCGTTCAAGAAACTAATGACATGAAAATCTCACATTATTGTGTGGATTTTAAGAACCTATAATTTGTACTTTCAAAAAAGAGAAAAACAAAACAAAATTTACAGCCAACACAGGCTCCGTTTAAATAACTTTTGAACAGAAGCAGCTATGCATCCAGGGTTTGTATCATTAGAAAGCTTGCATGAAACAGTTAAAATATCTCCATAGTATATTTTGAAACCGGAGAGAACGTGCTATTCCTGAATTTTATTCAAAAGGAAAGAAAACATTTTTTACCGTTCTACATGCGCCTGGATTTAGTCATGTGGTACCGCTCAATTCGAAGGTTTTCAATATGCCATCTCCTTGGAAAAATGTTTCATCAGTTTGTGTTTTGCATCTGTTACATACTGCGGTAAGAAACATTAATGGTGGAAAATTGATGAAATAAGCATCATTCCCGCTATGCTATAAAATCTTTGAACTGGCACTAATGATAAAGAACTGCATAAATACATTAGAACTAGTGTTCCAAGTATGGGGTGGTTGTAGGCGTGATTATGATTCGGCAGGCTCAGTGGCTGGTTTGATTCACATTGAAACAACTTGGACACAAGTGTGACCTTTATTCCAAGCAACACTTAATTCTGTACTTTCCAGAACTAAACAATAGAATGAATCTGTCCAATAGAAATATGTTCCAGATCTTTTATTTTCTACTTTCTACTAATACAAAAGCTTGCATTCCTAGCTATCTTATGATATTTGTATGAGTAATAGCACGGGTAGCCGTGCTATTCGGGATTGATAGCACAAGTAATGCGATTGAAATAGCATGAGGCGAAGCCGAGTGCTATTTACTCGCTAATAGTAGGCCAGCTTTAAAAAAAAATCATTTGCAATTGTAGCTACACTGTGCCGTTCACTCACTATCTCCGTATTTCAGGATTAGCTTCTGCTGGAACTTTGTTTTCAACGTACGGCTCCTCCTAATCTGTTGAAAAACATTCCGTCTAATATGGGTAGAGCTTCTGTTGTAAAGAATGACATTGTCTCCAACTAGGAACTACTTGAACTGTATGTTTCCAAGGTTAACGCTGCACGCATGCGCACTTACCCGTACTATTTCACTTAGCTACCACGGTATTTCACTTAGTTACCGTGCTTTTTCAATTAATTACGCACTATTTCACTTTCCCCTTGCTTTTTCAATTGAGTAGCGTTTTTTTCCCATACATTTTTGAATGGGCAACTCACGTGCTGTACTATTATAGAAAGTATTTGAAATACAAATACTTCACTTTTTAGATCTTAAAATACTAATACTCCCAAAAATGTAGCTTAAATACAAACACTCATGTATTTGACCTCAACCCTGGTTGTACGTCATAATCACTTGAGCAAATAAATTCTTGCTGCCTGCAGTAGTTTTGCTTTATGCTCTGTAGTTTACCAAAGGCTGGATTTGGAGTTTGGGGTTGAAATTACCAGTAGCTTCTCTTATGAAACAGCTAATTATTCTTTTGGTCTGAGAAATGATTCTGCAGTAGCTAGCAGTATTTCCTCCAGATAAAGCAAATAGGGCAATATTTTGACCACACCCAACTTATCACACCCATTTAAAATGCCATCATGTATTATGAGATTGCAGCTATGCCTCACCAGTACACTATGGATGGGGAGGGGTGGAGTCAACTTCCTATAAAATATCCTAGCACAAAGTAATGGATCCAGAATCTACTCTCATACTGCTCAGGAATGGACCGAATGGCTATGGTTCAAACTTCGCCAAGGCTTATGGCCACAAGGGCTCGACCCTATAACGATGAGATATTTTAATATACACAATAATGACAATAGTTCACGTGGCAAGGCGAGTAAATAGAAAACTAAAATATAATTTAACAAAAACTCATCAGTGTGACATACACGCAAGGATAAGAAAAATGATATACAAAAAAAATGGGCTTCTAAACTTCAGCGGTAGCTGTGCAGTACTGCAGTGAAGTCCGAAATGGTGATGGGGCTATTTCTTGAGATGCCTTGGACTTCCAGTCTTTTTTCTTGGTAGGTGCTTTTTCTTAGTAGTACTTGCTGGCCTGCAGAAATAAAATAACTCGGAGGGTTAGAAAGCAGAAAAAAGTTTAACTCGCCCTAGCAGCCATGGCCTATTCTGCGGGTTTTTTGCGCGCAGAGAGTGTGACGGCACTCTTAAACAATAGAATAAGACATCATATGTCCATAGTTATGGCTTTAGAAGGCAATATTAAGGGTGCCCTGCCACCGGAACCTGTGGTCGTGTAATCATTCAGTATAGTACTGCAGAACAGCCTGTAACCCGATCCCTGTAAGCTATCTGCTCACGCGAGGCCAGCTCTGAATTTTTATGCGGATCAATTAACTTTAGCGCCAAAAATCTACCAGTTACTGTGAAGCATGAGGGGTTCCAAAGCTAACTGTAGTATACTATTCTGAAACAGTCACTTCAAATAACATCCTTCGATTATACTTCCAGGGTAAGGGATTGGAATGAGGCTGTACTTGTGAAGCCATTGGAGCAGCTTAAGGGTGCAGTACCACTTGAAATCGCAGCGCTAAACCGCAGATCTAGGAGTTATGCTATGTATTTATTTCTTGTTTTCTGTTCAATGTACGCTTACTTTGTTGTTGCAGTTGAAACAGACAGCTCTTATAAACCCAGTTTCAAGAAAAAAGACCGACCAGGAACGGAGAAAAAAGGTACAAACCTTACGGCTATTCAGCGAAATTCAGGGGCATCCGTTGCAGTACAATGTCGATTTTTTTCTTCCAGCGATAGCATACGGGCTTCCACACAACGTCACAACGCCATATTTTTTATATTAGCGTAAGACCTCATATACCGGCCGAACTTTGCCCCTATTTAGGTAGCCTCCCGAATATACAATGCAGTCTTGCAACTTCTATGCATGCTAAAAGAGTATTTATTTGGCTACCCATTCAACTGCTTACCACTTTCCTATTCCTTCTTGTAGATGAGATGCTACCGCTCAAAGACTTGGCGGTCCATCCTCAATTATCACTCACCGACGTCTATTATCGTCTACCCGTGCGATTATCGCCCAGTGAGAGCTTTTTGGCTCCTAACTTGTCCGAATGCAAAACTGTATTCTGTTGATATTAGCAATTCGATTCTATTACTTTGATGACCTTTTATCATAAAAATTGAAAAAATCTTGTGTACAAAAAATGAATTATGCAAGCATCAAAATTGCACAGAAAAAGGTCTGTAACAAGTTTATTAATGTACAGAGTATGAAAAGAGTATGAATTTTATCAAAATGAAAAAAGAAATAAGTATGGGTATATTGTACAGTTAGATTAACATATGGGACATAGTTTATCATTGCTTGAAGAGGCCGGTAGGACGCAATCTGAGTGGATCCATCTGCCGCACTGGCATTTCAACCATGTCCTGCCAGTCCCATCATCTTCATCATAGGATCCCATACACACAGCACACACTCTCATTAATAAATTCCGGTGGAATGAGAATGTGTTTTGCTCTCTTACGCTAAGATCGTCGTGTAGTTTCCTCAGCCTCTGATGAAAGGAGGAATAACTTGGCCAGTTGCACTACCTGAAGCTAGAACAGTAATCTGAGATTTTTGACCAGAGGTTCTGTAGCGTACCTTTTTCTGACCTTTCTTTTGGGTGGCTTAGGATTAAGTGGCATACCCGTTTCGTCCATGTTAAAAATGGATTCTGGACAATCATGAAAATTAAACTCATCATAATATGTTGACTTCAATAGTTCAAAATATTTGTCCATGTTCTCAGCAGTGACTGCATCAAATCGAACGCCTGCAGTAGAATCCTCTACTCACAGACGGAGGGATGAATTGCGTCTTATCAACTTTTCCCACCATCCATTACTGAGTTGTCGATCACTATGCTTTTTATCCTTTATTTGCAAATCCGACTCCACCCAGCAGCAAACATCACGTCTCGTCTTGCCATAGCCAATTTCTGCACACTTTAATAGGTAGTCCACCAACATACCTTCTTCATCAGCAGTCAAATATTTCACAGGCCCTGGCATAGTTCCATGGCTAACCCTTCCACTTAAACAGCCTTTTAATGTTGAACGAGGAACACCATTAGCATCTGCAGCTTTATTACCGGACATTCCTTTCTTCACATCATTAATTGCAGCCAGCATTTGCTCGTTTGTCCATTGTTTCCTCTTACTGCTTTGATTTTGATTCTTTTAAAGGACTGGCCCCATCTTTTCTCCTTCTTTTGAAACCTTTGTTCTTTTGGTTAGCCATTGTAGCCTACATAAAAAAGTAGTGTTGGGCGGTTAACCGGTTTGACGATTAAATCGCGATTTTTTAAACCGTCGATTATTAATCGTTCTATTTTAAGCTAAATACGATTACCGCACGCGTGCGCCCCGCGCGTCCTCTCATTTTTGTGTACCTTGGAACCAGTCTTTCACCGCGAAGAAAATGTCTGCCATCAGTCTTTCACCGCGAAGAAAATGTCTGCCATACTAAGAGTTTCTGGTGCGTGCGTGGTAAAAAAGAAGAATACTAAAAGCAGTGTCTGGAAGGAATTCGGGATAAGAGCTACTGAAGATGGGAAAGTTATAGCAAGTGAACAAAATAGTCCGCTCTGTCTAACCTGTGGAAAAAGCGTACAAGCTAAGGGGAGCAACACAACGAATCTCTGGCAACACTTGAGAGAGCACCACCCTTCAGCATACGCCGAAATATCGTCTGAAAAGGCCAGTAAAAAGGATGGTGAGTGTAGCATGCAGTTAACTCTGGATAAATCTAATTCAAAAGCGAATATGTACCCCTCTACTAGCAATCAAGCTAAGGAACTTAATAAAGCTGTTGCTTATTTTATAGCCAAGGATACCTTCCCTATTGCTACAGTTAACAAGCCTGGGTTTAAACATTTAGTTTCAAAATTGAATCCAAGGTATGAAATACCAAGTAGGAAGCATTTTACTGATTTTGAAATACCAGCCTTGTATTCTTTGATTAAAGATAGCAAAGTGAAACCTGTCCTAGCACAAGCTGAATGTTATTCTGCCACAACAGACTTATGGACGAGTGGCTCTTGTGATCCTTACATAACATTTACTATTCATACAATCAGTGAAGATTGGAGTTTGGCTTCTTTCTGCTTAGAAACTGTTCCATTATATGAGGATCACACAGGACAAAATATAGCAGATGCAGTTCTGGACATTTTAGGAAACTGGAGTCTTAATAAAGAGAAGTTAGTAGCAGTGACCACTGACAATGGTTCTAATGTTGTTGTGGCATTTCGTAATATTGCTGTTTTGAGAGTGAGCTGTTTCGGCCATAATTTAGATTTGGCTATCAAAAAAATCCTTCGTTTACCACAGGTTCGGCAAGCATTAGCTCGTTGCCACTCTTTGGTTGAACTGTTTCATCGCAGTTGGAAAAAAGCTAGAGACTTGCGACAGAAACAAGAAGAATTGGGTCTTCCACAGCATAAACTCATGGGTGATGTCCCTACCCGATGGGGATCTACTTACAACATGATATCACGCATTCTTGAGCAGCAACAGGCAATAAGCGCAATAATGGCTGGAGAGAGAAAATATTGGAACAAGATGCCCACTGACATTGAGTTTACCACACTAGAAACTCTCTCCGATGTTCTTAAACCTTTGTCTGTTTTGACTGATGCTCTTGCTGGAGAAAAGCAGGTAACTGCTTCAGCTCTTATTCCAATCCTGAAACATGTCACTGATTGTTTGACCCCTGCTAGTGGTGAGAGTAGATTAATGAAGGAACTAAAGGACACAATTAGGTTAGATTTACAGAGTAGGTATGATAATAAAAGTTGTGTCTTTGAAACTCTTTCTGTAGCCTCTTTTCTGGATCCACGATTCAAACATCGACACCTGCAACTTAAAGAAGAAATAATTACAAGAATAACAAGCGAATGTATTGGATCATTTGTCTCTTCAGAAACGATCCAGGAAGAATCCCCACCACCTGCAAAAAAATTAAAGGGTTTAGCAGCAGTTCTCAGTCATATTGACACTCAGTCTACTCCAGGTACCAGCACTGTGCTGTCACCGAGTGAGAAAATAAACCTAGAGATTTCTTCCTACATGGACATTCCTACATTGGAAATGGATGCTGACCCTTTAGTCTGGTGGAAATTGGAGTGTTTACATTTCCCAAACTTGGCTGTGCTCGCCAGGAAGTATTTATCAATTTGTGGCACTAGTGTTCCTTCAGAACGAATGTTCAGCTTATCTGGCCACATCTGCAGCAACAGCCGCAATCGCTTATTGCCAGAAAATGTAAATAAATTGGTTTTTCTGGCCCGGAACATGTAACTCTTTGCTGATTTAAAGTCATTGCACAGTTTATTTGTTTGTTTGTTCGGTTAACACTGGACACTTCACAACTTTCATCATTATTGTCTAAGTTTTGTTTGTTAAAAAAAATCTCAAATTTTTTAAATAATCGCTATAATCGCAATATTAAGGGTTGGCAATAATCGTCCTTAACTATGCTAAAATCGCCCAACACTATAAAAAAGCAACATATTTTTTCTAGGTTGCTACCATATATATCAGCTACACCTTTTAGTTACAGTATCACAAAGTTGTTAAGTTAACTAGCTATCAGTATTGTTTTACTAACAGCTAAAACTGAGCGTAAACTCCCATTCCCATCCACAGATATTTCCACCATGCACTAGCCCTAAAGAATAACTTTAACAATAACACTTACCACCTTCCTCTCTCTGTCTCCGTCTCTCTCGAGCAGCAAAACTTAGACTGTTACACACACGACACCCCAATTCTAGTAGCTAAGTTTACTGAAGTCCGCGCACTACCGTCGTATATTAATAAAATTCGCGCACTACCGCCGTATATTAATAGGGCGATAATAGAGTAGTCCGGGGCTGATAATAGACGTCGGCCGATATATGAGGAATTATGCTAGTATTTGTTATCCATTTAAACAATTTTTTAAAAATATTTTTTAATTATTTTTTTTTAGTGACCTATTTAAAAGAAAAAACTCATAATGTTTTTCAATGTGGCGTGTACCCTGTGTACAAAATATGAGTTCATTCTGGCCATCCAGTTCTTCTGAATTTCGATTTTTAGACACGAAACTAACTATCGATTTGTATTCATTTGATTCTTCAACCCTGCCCCCCAACTCTGAGCACGCAATTTATTGTGGGAAAAATTCCAGGTGGTGGTGGCTCTAATTAGAACTGGTAAGCAAACACTGAAGAAAAGTTACTGTGCGAGTGAGCCCGGCGGGGAAGAGTAGAAGAATTCTGGAATGTACTGGAGGGTCCTAGACAATGAAGAAGCAGCGGCATATTAATGGCGCCTGGATTCACTTGTTTAGAATTTCAGTGTGTTAACTTCAACTTCTCAGGAGTTTTTGGTGCTATTAAAAGAAAATGTGAATTATTTACATTTATTGACTTATATATTTATTCACTATTTTATTATTTTATATCTACAATATTTTATATTTATCAACTCGGCTATTTATTATCAGTTATCATTTATTGATTTATTTAAAATATAACCTGTATTAAATTTTAGATCATAGTACTTAGTCTAATCTACCTCAACAGGAGAGAAAGGCGCTCCCATGCTCTTCATAGAAATAGATAGCTCCGACTATTCCACCAACCTTCTATTCAGACTCGGCTGCGTTTAGACTCCGTCATCATCAGTTTAGTTCTTTCTGTCGGGGTTGCCACTGCTATATTCTTCAACCCTATCCGCCTACAAGAGTGAATCTTGTGCTCAACTACCCCACTCCCACTAATGAGCAAGCAACATTGGGGATACGCTGTCACTTCTGCTCTAGGGACTAACCTTTTCCAAAGTCACAACAGCAAACTCATGGCTCATTATTGTATTTCTTATTTTTTGTTTACAACTGGACTCTTTTTAGAGCTACCACAAGTCAATTGATTATCTTGCCAATAAATTGCGCGGACTAACCTTTTCCAAAGTCACAACAGCAAACTCATGGCTCATTATTGTATTTCTTATTTTTTGTTTACAACTGGACTCTTTTTAGAGCTACCACAAGTCAATTGATTATCTTACCAATAAATTGCGCGTTTATGGAGCTCAAAGTTTTGAGGGGCGGGGTGAAATTGCGAATCAGTTGTCAACTTGTAAATAAAAATCTGTATTTCGTGGAACTGAATCACTGAATTGAATCCAAATTTTGCGCTTCAGCAGCATACCCTCCTTAGAATAAAAGTTGCAGAGAGTTTTTTTTTAAGAATAATGTGGAGTAAAACGGCATGAAATTTTTTACTATTTACAAAAAAAGAATATAGATATTAAAATTATGACTGTAAAAAAAATCAGAGCAGTATCTCTTTGAGCTGCTTCAGAATAAAGCTGAATAGTAGTTCCTGTACAGAGCTGTATCTCAGTCCCAGGTGCGTTTTCATTCTTCAAATTTGGCTTGCTAGAGTCCTCTGTTAGTGCCCATTCCACCTGTAGCAACTAAGTAAGCCCACAGTACACAGAAAAATAAAAGACATAACAAAAACAGTCCATTTGTGATTACGGCTCCCAGTGGAGGGGCACCCTTAAGCCAGCTGTAGGATATCAGGCCAGCTGGAAACATTCTAGGGGGTAGACTGTTTTTTTTTTTAATCAAGAATAATTACTTTTTTTTTTCCCTCAAGATTGTGGTGTAGGGGCCAGCAGAGTAGTGAGTACTGAGCTAATGTGCTTTGGGGGAACCACTGGCTAGATAGTAGCACTGAGGGTACACACATCTTTGGTGTTTCATTGTGTTTGCATTTGTATTGTATGGGTGTGAATGCTGATGTGGTCCAATTTAATTTATTTATTTTTGTTGCTTTTGTTGCAGGTTTCTATAGAACTGAATGAACCTGTTACAGTGTCATTTGCTAGTCGCTATGTAGGTCTCATTACTAAAGCTACTCCTTTGGCAGATTCAGTTTCAATTTCCGTGGGTCATGAAAATCCACTGAAAGTGGAATACAACATTGGAGATATTGGGCAACTTCGCTACTACTTAGCACCCAAAGCCACAAGCGATGAGAACCAAATGGGTGACGATGAATAAGTTGTGACACTGAAACAGTTGGTTCCATGTAATTGTTTTGAATTTATTTGAAGTTTGTACATTGATATTCAACTATTGATTACAAACTAATCATACTATAATTATACATTTTTACTATAATTATACATTTTTACTATAATTATACATTTTAGGTCGTATTAGTCCTTTCACTTCGAAAAGGCAAGGGGATTTCTTGTTTAAAACCTTGTAGCACTTTGGATTTTCTTGTATGCTTAATGTAATCACTTTCGTATCATATTTATGGAAGAGACTTGAAGCTTCAGAGCTTCCTGTTGTGGTAGTTATGAATGTCTGGCTTAAGAATTTGAATTATCAGAAAGCAGGACTGCATTATTACATTTGTAAGTCACTGTTAGAATGTACTCTGGAGTTGATTCTCTCATTTGTATTAAAGGAGTGGGATTGTTATGTGCCGTATTGTGCCCTGAGGTGACACTGACACTTGCAGAGGATACCCCTTTGAGTGGGACACATTGAGATCTGCCAGTGAGGTAGTTTGCAAATCAGTCAGAGCTTTCCACACACCTTTCCTAGTCTCATGGGCCAGTGTCTGGGCCGTGAGACTAACACCTATCCTGGATAAGGATTTCAGAATGAGCGAATGAGGTAGGGAATCAGAATACACAGGCAACTAAAGTTGGGCAGTGTATGTAGGTAATACAGATTATTTTGTACAATACTGTACTATACTATAAATATCGAGCTCATGCAAATACCGAATTACCGACAGCTTGCTTTCTGCATGCAGCTAAATTGCATGTGTTGTTAATAAATTTTGGTTTGAGGCGGTTTTTCTGTTTTAAATGGTGTGCAACAATAACCGAGTTCGCTAAAGTGCAGAGAAAGAAGAGCACAGCGGTGCTGACAAAAGGACTGTTGTGTGCCAGTTCTATCGTTGCTAAGCATGGTAACATTTCCAATCTGCTCATCATAGGATATATCACAGCAAACTGCACAGCAAAGTAACCGTGATTATGGCAAAGAGTAAGCGATCAAAGGAAGTCATTGGGACTCCGCAAATACAATGATCAGCTCACACTCGGAACAGTGCTTGAAAAATGAAGCTATTGACCAAATTCTTTATTTTTTTGTTTTTTAGTTAAAGGTGGTCAGCTCATGTTACCCTGCTCTCCCAGGACATTTGTCACACCATTCAGTTGTTTTGAAGTAATAGACGTTGTAGTTGACTGCTCATCACAACTAGCTCAAACTTTACAGTTCAACGTTTTCAATCAATCGTGACAAAATCTGAAAAAAAATTATCTAACAAAAATCGTGTGCTCAGACAGGAAGTCTGAGCTAGTAAAAATGATACACCTTTACCAATAATGACAACTAATAATAATGGATAATATAATAGCGTTTGATTGGGTAAACCCAAACATACTTGGGGCCCCCTCGCTTCAACCTTCATCTTTGTGTTCTCCATCTGGTTCTTCCAGCAGAAGTGGCACCGACATATGCACAGCTCTTCTGTATACTTTGTTGTGACAGAGAACATTCACTGCTCTGACTAGATTATCCTTGCCAGGGTATACTTTCACAACTTCGCCCAATGGCCATCTGTAACTTGTCAGCAATGTAGTGTCCTTGATTAACACAAGATCTCCTTCCTTCACATTCTGTTTCTTCCTCTTCCATTTTGTCCTAGCTTCCAGTGACTGAAGATAGCACAATCTCCATGCTTGGGCAAACTCTTGTTTAAGCCTCTGTACAAGTCTCCATCTGCTCAGTGTATTGATCTTTGCCTTGCTTACAGGAGCAGTTGGTGGTGCCTTCATTGGTTGGAATATTAAGAAATGTGCTGGTGTTAGCACTAGCTCATCCTCTGATTCTGTCTGATCAATGGCCACTAATGGCCTGCTGTTTAAAACAGCTTCAACTTCTGTGAGCACAACTATCAACTCATCTACTCTCAAGGGATGTGGGGCTACTAGTTCCTCCTGTTCTTTGAAGAGAAATTCCTCTCCTTCAGCAAACCTTGCAAAAAGCTCCTTGGCAATTTTCATCAAACATAAGCCAATAAAAACTCTCTTCCCATTTCTTGTGGTATCTTCGACTACTTGAAATAGTTTTCTTGCTTTTCTCACGAGCAGTTAAATTTCCTTTCCCATGCTTGACGTGGACTATTGATCCTTCTTAGCCAGACTTGGCTCCAAATACTCTATAGCAGATTTGTTGCCATCAATTTTATCTTCTGTGTCACTGATGCTACTTGAATAGTCAGGTGTCTTAGAAGAGCTAGCACCACGAAATAAAGAGCGAATATCCATTTGAGACCACTTATTGTACTTGAGTGACCTAAGTGACAGGGTTGTAAGAACTGTCGATTGAACACGGGGCTTGATAGTGCACTGAGAATAGCTAGATAGCTAATCCAAAACCAACTTAGACTTAACCACTTTTCCTTTTCCTACTTTCAGAGTTTTCTGCAACAGGAGAGGCACTCCTGAGGAAGTGTTTTCTGACCATGGAGCAAATTTTGTGGGTACCAGGAATGAGATGAGGGAGATTGTGGATATGCTAGAGAGAGCAAAGCATTCACTCGCCAACTACAGGAACATGGATCTCAAAGCCTTAATACTATTTATTTTGCCCTTATTGGATTTATGAAAGATAAAAACATGGAGGTTAGCAAACTTGTGGGTATGGGATTTGATGGAGCAGTTACTTTCTCTGGGAAACACAATGGTGTGCAGAGTCTTTTGAAGAAAAATTCACCTCGTGCAATTTTTGTACACTGTCATTGCCATTTGCTTCAGCTCGCCTGTGTTTAAGTGGCTAATGCTACCAATGGGATAAAACATGTACATATTGCACTCACCACTCTCTTGAAATTTTCCACTATTCACCAAAGCGAGCTGAGTCTCAGAACAGTACAGCAGGTGCTTGATTTACCTGAGCTGAAGGTTGTCAAACCATCAGATACTCGGTGGCTGTCCCATGAACGCTGTATGAAGGCAGTCAAAGCCAGCTACAGTGCAATTGTGAATGCTCTAAACAATATCTATGACAGAGCCGGAGCCAGCAAATAAAATGTGGTACGGCTCTAACCATTAAACTAACAGTTTATAACACTTTTACAATAATATGTAGCTATCCACAGAGTCTCAGCATTTTAAGAATATCTGGCTGAGGGAACCAATCTTCAAGAACTATAGCAGAAGGAACTTTGAGACTTGTGAACATGCTCCTGCTAAACCTGCGAGTTGGAAATTCACAATTGCATTTTGGTTTTCATATGGACTTGTCACCATCATATTATTCTGTATGTATCCATGCTGTCTTGCTATCAAACACATTAACTCTTTGAGAATGGGGTTAATTAAGTATAGTTAAGCCTTGCAGAGTTTGACAGAAACAATACAAACTACTTTTTTTTTTTAATTGAGAGATAGCAATGAGAAAAGATTTATATTAATAAATTTGCATATTATTGTGTTATGAAAAATTACGATTAGCTAAGTGGTGAACAAAAAAATTATTTTTAAATGAATCTGTAGTTGGCGAGCGAACGTAGCGAGCGAGACACTTACAGAGGTAACACAATTGAAAATCGGGGATGTTTGTTGGTTTATTACATAAGGCATTTTTGTACTTTGACCCTCGCGTTTTTGTGTTAGTTGGGTGGTCGACCCCGGTGGTAAGTCAATGCGCTCTTTGGCATGGTTATAAGCCATACGCAACAGTATTTACTTGAAAATGCATTGTCCACTAGACTAACCGCGAAGGTAAGGGTAGGTGTATGTCCAGTTGTGTCAAAGCATTGTGCTTTACAGCCACTATTTAGCTAAAGAATATCACAGAGAAACCGGTTAAATAGCGTGTATTGTTTTGTTGTTGTTTTTCCTTCAATTCAAACAGTTGCAGCGAGTTGTTCTATGGTACTGAAATCCTTTTACAGTGTATGCCTAATTTAAAAACTCGAACTTATTTTCAGTAGCTTCAGTGTTAGAATTCAAAATCATTCATATTAAAATAGTATAGTCTTTAGGCTCGCTTGCCATTTGTGCTCAAGCCCATCACTAGTTAGTTATATAGTCAGTTCCTTTATATAAAATTACCAAACATTCTCTGTCTTATTTCTTTCCGCCCATGCGCAAGTGAAAAATTTGCGTGCCGTAACCCAACCCATTCCATCTTTTCAATTTTTACTCGGAGAATAGTACGGCGAGACCAAAAAAGTGGTACGGCCATGGCCGTACCAGCCGCACCATAGGCGCCGGCCCTGTATGAGCAGTCCCATGAACCTGAAGCTCTAGGTATCAGTAGAGCCTTATGTAGGCCCTCAACTTTAGTGGCTATGTACCTCCTTGATTACGTTCTGCTACAAGTGGCCAAGTTGAGCAGAGCTCGTCAGACTGAGACAATAGACTTGACAGCTATTGCCCCTCTTGTTGATGCCACTCTTAATGCACTTGATGATGCTGTGTTACCTGCTGCTAACTGGTTATTAGAGCTGAAGGATGCAAAGGAGGAGATCCAAGATAATCACAGAAAGCATTGCCATATTCAAAGACCAAGTGGCAAAACCCTTTCTTTGTCAGTATGCTGAAGGCAAATATATCAAGCAGATTTGTTTCACAAGATGTTGTCTCATTTAGATCTTCACGATCCAAAGAAAATGCCAGCTGCAGACTCTTCTGACTTGCATACATATGGGGAGAACTTCATAGATCTATTGTTAGGTCACTATGGTGCAGAGCTGCCTGCCAAGAGTGTTGGTAGGGAGAAATACATTAAAAGAGCTTGTATACCCCTGAAATCCAAACAGAGTGGAAAACTTTTCGTAGCTACATATCTATGCAACCCCCAAAAATCTGTACTTGCAGTTGGTGGAGCTTACCACAAGTGATATGCTACAATAAATTTTTCCAAATATTAGCATTCTGGCAAATATCTGTCTTTCCATTCCTGTTAGCACTGCTTCAGTGGAAAGGAGTTTCTCCAAAATGAAACTAATCAAAACACAAATTAGAAATGTCATCACTGTTCGGGGGGGCATAACTCCACCCGAGCGCAGTTGATCGCAGAGCGTAGTCGAAGGACCACCCAGCTAAGCTAGCTAATCAGAATTAAAGTTGTGTGCCCGCACCAGTCCGGAGCCAGGGAGACGGATACCTTGCCGTCGTTGTAGACCTCACTAGGGATGCAGGTATAGGCAGTATGCACGGTCTTAACCCAAACTAGTTTACTTAACTGGGAATTTTACTATATATTTCTATTCATTTACAACACAATATATGTGAATAACATGATACAGGTTAGAGTGTTGACTATGAATATTGTTATAATCATTATGAACATATGGTAAAGTATGGTAAAGTTAGCAAGTTCATTAGTTCTCCTCTTGTTCGAAGACGTCTTCCAGTCCCGGACATACTGGGGGGGCAGAAAGCTGATATTTCGCGAAGAGGAAGATTAATTTGTGGGAAGGTCGGTGATAAGTGTTTCCTCGACACAGAACGTCGACAGCACGTACGTGGTCATCATCTCCAGGAAATATGGCTGTGATCTTGGCAAGTGGCCAGCTTCTGGTATTGAGTGACTCATCTTTGAGATAGACTATGTCACCAACTTGAAAGTTACGTTCCTTGGTCAGCCACTTGTGCCTGGCTTCAAGTGATTGTAGATGGCTTGCTTGCCATATCTGCCACAAGTCTTGCTGTAACCTCTGCACCAGTTTCCATCTCTTTAGGGAGCTGATCTTGGCCTGACTGGCAGGAGCAATTAAGGGTGCTTTCAGTGGACGGTCGATTATGAAGTGCCCTGGAGTGAGAACAATGTCATCAGGATTCGTAGAGTGGATCGGATTCAATGGCCTCGAATTCAAGATTGCCTCAACTTCAGTCAAGATGGTGCTCAGTTCGTGGAACTTGAGTGGATGAGGAGGACTTTCATGGACTTCACCCCTGACTCCCAGAGCCCTCCGAAATGAAGAGTTCTTGGTGGAATAAAGTGCCAAGTTATGGAAGCTTCAGAGCAGAAGTGTGAGAATGACTCTTTGACCTCCAAGTGAAGACGTTGGAGTTCCTGGATCTCATTCCTGGCTCCCACAAAGTTGAAGCCATTATCAGTGTAGACATGACGTGGAGCTCCTCTACGCGCACAGAACCTGTGGAAGGCAGCGAGAAACTCTTCAGTTGAGAGGTCAGCACAAAGTTCCAAGTGCACTGCTCTTGTGGCAAAACACACAAAGAGGCAGGCATAGGATTTGAGCAAGATTGGTCTTCTGGTATGTCCTTGTCTGATGACAAAAGGACCGGCAATATATATGCCCGTGTGTTCAAAGACATGTGATGGAGTTGGTACATGTTGTCGAGCTAACTTGGGATTGGCAAGATCTCGAACTCTACCGCTGATCTTGAGTAAACCATCTGGATCAATAAAGAGAGTGTAACGAGATAGAGAATGTGACTTAGAAAGGTGTTTTCCCCGAAGACAACTGAATAGCATCCTCATAAGTCTGTTCCTGTGCTAGACGAAGGAGCAGTTTCTTTGCCGACAGAGTCTCTCTAGTAGAAAGATGGGCAGAGAGGTTCCGAGATCGATAGGTGCTTGTGAGGTTATTGTGGAACCATTTGATCCAAGCCACAATTCGGACAAGATGATGAAATGATGAGTATCGAGTCCAGAGATTGGATTTTGGAGTTGAGAGAAGGACAACAGCTTGGTATCCGGTAATTTCAGAGATATGTAGAAGTTGGGTTTGGGCCACTTCTCTGGGGTATCGGGCCAGACCACTACAAGGTAGCGATCTTCAGTTGTGATGTTGGAAGTCCCCTGCTGAGGAGATCAGCAGGATTGTCTGTAGTAGACACATGGCGCCATTTGGACGTGGGTACTAAATCCTGGATGGCGGAGACCCGATGAGCAACGAATGTCTTGAGAGTTGAGGGCAGTTTTCTCAGCCAACATAGCACAATGAAAGAATCAGTCCAGGCATAAATGTCAGGAATGTGAAGAAGTTGGGAGGTGTAGTCTAGAAGTTTTGCCAAGAGGTAGGCTGCTACAAGTTCTGCCCTCGGTGTGGTCAATGGTTTGAGTGGGACCACTCTTGCCTTAGATATAACCAAAGAGACAGAAATTGAGGCATCTTCATGCACCTGTATACTACTGCTCCATAAGCCAAATTTGAAGCGTCGGAGAAACCGTGCAATGATTGGAATAGAACTGGGCTTGAATTAGAGGTGTATTTTCGAGGAATGGCATGAGAACGAATGGCAGGTAAATTAGTCAACCAAGATGTCCCACTGTTGTTGAAGATCTTTGGGTATTTCTTGATCCCATCCTCCTACACCTTTCTGCCACAGATGTTGTAGCAGAATTTTAGCTTGTATGGTGGCAGGCGTGAAGAAGCCCAATACATTGAACACCTGTGCTGTAATGGAGACTTGCCCTCCTGAGAGGGAGTAGCCATGTTGAGGTTATCTTTAGAGATATTCCAATGGATTCCTAAGGCCTTCACAGCGTTGTCTGAAGTAGGTAAGTTGAGGTCTTCCATCTCAACTAGTTCTGGAGGGATCACCTGTCTGAAGCAGTCGTCGCTTGTCCTCCATTTTCTAAGAGTCATGCCTGCCAGACTGAGCAAATCGCAAAGCTGTTTCTGCTGTTGTTGAGCTTCTTCGACTGTGTCAGCTCCAGCAATATAGTCATCTACATAGAAATCATTCTTAATAGCTTGGCTGGCTTCTGGATGTGACTCCTTATGTTGCTCTGCCAGGTGCTGAATTACCTTGGTGGCAAGTAATGGAGAAGAACGTACTCCAAATGTCAAACGCTTCATCCTGCAGTCCGTGATGGTACCATCAGAAATCCGAAGGTTTCGTTATCTTCATGCTTCTCCAAAGATCGTTCATTCTTAAGAAAGCGTTTGTAGGCTGCTTGTCATGACTGTCCCAGAGTTGAAACGTCAGAACACTTGGGCAATCGGATTTTGTATCGTCCATCTTTGGCGATGATGTGGGTGTCTTCAAAGTGATGGACTACTGCTTCATCTGCAGGATTAAGTTTAGGTGCGTTTGGTATTTTCTCCAGTTCCCACAAGACTTGAAGTTTGTCATGAAGAATGTCTTCTGTCACGTTTATCTTCAGGACGGAGGATGCAGGCTCATAATCCATAGGACCTGTGACTGTCCAATCAAACAACATTGGCTGAACAGCAATGTCAGTTGAGATGTTGTATATGTGAGGAAACCCAGTACACATTTGCCATAGTCGAGACTTCCGATGAGGGCATCCAGTGGTCCTCCAAAGGAAAGGTCGGCTAAGCATAGATCTTTGAGATATGGTTCTGCTGCTATTTCCTCCTTTCGGTTAGGAGGATAGGCATCGGGAAGTTTCAAGATGACAGAGAGCTTGATACTGACATGTTGAGTCTCATCACGGAGTGATTGTAGCTTTAACTCCACATAATGTTTACTTGTGCTATGACTGTAGGCTCCCACAACTTGTAATCGCTGAGGATGCCGTTTGAGATGGAGTTGAGAAACAAGGGCCTCAGTAATCAATGAGGAGGAAGCACCAGTATCTAACGCAATTCTAGCTTGGCATTCCCGTGGTCCATTGACTGCCTTAAGGGTGCCCGCACACCGCCTACGCAATTTTTTGTTGATGGTTGCTATGCACGATTACTACTATTGTATACTTACAGGGGCTTCTCCACTACAACACAAGGACTTAGTACCTGCCGAAGGAGCCGCTCACTAATTTTATAGCGAATCTGGAGGAAATATCGGGGCCTGGTTATAAAATTTTGAGGCACTTTTTTGGAGCGGTGCGGTAAGTTGGAGCTCCGCAATTTGGTGCACTACTAGCCGAGCCGATACTCTACTGCAAGACAGCGCGTTCTTATCCATTTCAATATTACTTTATGATATATTCGCAATTTTTTCTATTTATAAGATATTGAAAAATTCTCGTTGTAGTGCAGTTCATTTTTTTTTGGTTTACCCGTGTATACAATTTTTGTGTCGTTCTCATTATTAGATTCCAAGAAAAACTGACCCAAAATTTGGAACTTTAATTCCACTCGCAATTCTTAAGAAATAGCCCCACCCCCATATCTCGTACTGCGAGTACGCGAGCAATTTTTTTTTCAATTAGTTTGTATTGGTTCTAAAAAGAGCCCGCCTATATCAAGAGTAAACAAACATCAATACAACAATAACAAGAGAGTCCGAAGAGAGAGCAGTTTATTGGAGATAGCCAAAGGTGAAGGTATTAGATTTGCGCAGCTTGGGAAGTCTTCGCTCCGCAGAAATCGAGCCTGATGGATCCATCCACTTGAGTTCAGGTGCGCATAGTCCGGAGAACGGCTACTGGTGGAGAGGCAGCCTGGTGCAACTTGCTGCGTGAGCTCAGACGACGTATGGAGAGTTGCTGTAAACGAACATAGGACAACAAGAAGCTAAACTAAAAGACCACAACTTCGCGAAGTATACTTCTGCTACTACTGCGTGATTGTTTCTGCTCGTGTATTATCGAATGGTGGGGTATTGGCGGGGAATAAATTAATGTCCGGATCTACAGGCGGTGCGCGTTGCTATGTGCGGGCACCCTTAACAAGTGCAGTGTGGAGGAAAGTGATTACCGGATGCTCAGACTTGACGGTTTCAGGATTTATTCACAGCAGGCTCAGTGACAGACAGGAGCTCAGTTGCAGATCTGGCCGACTCATCTGTGTCATCCTTGTGAAGCAGAGAATGGTGTTTCAGTTTGCAGTGACGGCAAGTGTAGGTAGAAGGACAGTTACTGCATGTGTGTCGTCCGGATTTGAGACAGTTTGTACAACCCTTACCCTCCTTCACATATTTAAGTCGCCGTGACACCTCATAACTCAGAAAGACTGGACACTTATGTAGGCTATGATACTCATTACACAGACCACACTTAGATTGATTGGTAGTTGACTTGGAGGTGATGTTAGAACGGGTTGATGAAGATTTACGAGAGGTAGATGGTTTGTCAGTAAAGTTGACAAATGATGCCTCGACACATGCCATCTTATACTCCAGAGGCTCATTGAACGCAAAGAGATCCTCTAAAGTCGGCAAGTCGGACATACTGGCTATATGTTTCGTCCACTCCTCTCTCATCCTTGGTGTGAAGTCTTCAAAGGCTAGTGCTGCAAGATACTGGGAAATAGTGGCCAATTTCATCTCCTTCATAGCCTGGTATGGAAGAAGGAAGCGCTGTCTGAGCTTTGTGAAACCATCCTTACTGAAGTCCACAGTTTCACAGACTTTATTGGTGAGGGCCTTAACTGCCTTCGCATAGTCACCTTCCCCCTGTGAGTGAAGAAGGACAACCTGGCGAGCATTCATGTCTATTCTGTAATGCGAGATGAATTTTGACTTCTCGAGACAGGTCTTGTTTGAATTCGGAGAGTTGAGGTTGATTATTCGAACTGAGAGGCAAGGTGAGCAGCTTATTGAGCTTAGTCTTCAGATGGGTGATACCACCACGTTGATAAGTCCTCTTGGCCTTGACCACATCCAGTCGTTTGAGTTTGTTGAAGGTTGAAATTTCATCCATTGAATAAATTACTGAGGAGTGAAGCGTTTTGATTTCTGTCACAATAGGCAACTTTGTTGGAAGGTCGTGCGGTTGACTGGATCGACCTGTAGACGGGTTTAGTCCGACTCGCAGGATTCTGGTGGCAGAGAACTGAGGCTGTCTCTTTTCCCGCTATTGCACGACAGTGAACTGCATACACATCTGGTACTAGTAGTAGAGCGGTTAAGCTAAGAAAATCAAAGGTTATGTGCACTTAGTGATAAAAGCATGAAATTTTGTATGTGGTTTTATTATATAATGAGCTTATTTTCTGGAGGTAGAACAACCTTTGAATTGACCTTTGGCGACCTCTAGGCGTAAGTTAGTGTGTGATAAAGGGGTTAAAATTGTTTCTATCATCAAATATTATTCAAAATATACTCAATATAGGTATCAAATTAAAGGTCTCAATATAAGAAAGAATTTGGCACTTCCACAATGTTCATATCTTGATCTGTTCAAAAGTTATGTTAAGTAGAATTGTTGGTTTTTAACGTGTTTTGTTTTCACAAGTTCCTGAACATGCACAAAGAAGAGTACACTTCAATGCTGCCTTTAGGCACTTACACCTCCCTCTGCATCCTTTTTTACACCCACAGCGAGCAAGCTCATGACAAGACTCAGAAGCTTCTGGCAGATTAGTCCATAAAGGCTGCCATCCTGTGTCATCTTTCTGCCACCCCCAGTCTATTGGACATGGAAGACGTGGATCTAGCTATAGGGCACTGTTCCAGCAATTCGCTTGATAACTTGCACGTTTGATATGCTGTACAAGGGAACCCTTTGTTGGTGGTATGTTCTCCATGCTGCGTGATTTCTGTGTAAATAGTTGCTTCCTGGCATCGTTGACACTACCTTGATCACTTGTTTTTTCCTACAAAAGCACTACAAATTGTTCCAACAGACATCATGGAATCATTGATTTCTTCCATCAATAGGTGTTCGAATGCTTCAGTGATATCAGGAAAAACTTGCCAAATTTTCCAAGCACTCTTCTTTCCTCTTCCGCCAAAAGATGAGACAGTATCGCATCCTATGAAAAACCGGTAAGACAGAACAATACCTGGGGTCCATTCCACTAACTACTTCATGTACAGGAATGTAGCGGAAATTGGAGCCCACGCCAAAAGCTAGCCAAAGCTCATCAGGATTGATTTGGTTGAACATTGCAATTTGCAATCATGATAACATTGGTATTTACCGTGCGCACACAACTTTCTGTGACCTTTCATGACTGTATCTGCTGCATGCATTAACCCTCTCGTTCGTGAATTGTTGGACGCGCGTGGAAAAATCTAATCGTCGACCGAAGAATAGAGTTTTACCGTTTTATTTTTTAACTCGATGCTGGCTGCGAAACCCCCATAGCATAGCAACCATATATCATGAAATAGACCAAGAGTTTAGGATTCCCCTCATTTTTTGATTGAGAAAATTGAATAATATTTAGGCCATCTACTAATACTTCAACAAAAAAAAAATTTTTTCCCCAAAAATTCCATCAATAATAATAAAAAATAAAAGAAATAATATTGTTTAATGCATTTTATACCAATATTATATTAGTTCAACAATAAAATATGTTGTTTGTTGTGTGTGGTGCTGATTGTGATCATGTAGGAGACATCTATGAGAGTCCACAAGGAACATATGCCATCGGACGTCGAGCTCCACTACAAAACAATTTCATATACACATAAACACAGACAACAAAGATATTTGTAATACAAACATCAAATTATTCATGCTCCTATATAATTGCAACGTTATGCTGTATTGTATGCGGTTTCATACAGGATTTCTGTTTGGGTGGGTGCGGCTCCGAGTGTACTTTGCCTCACCCATTTTTTGGAACCTTAACTACTTTGATGCACATCTTTGCATAAGAGTCTATACTTCACACTGATGATCAGTGTTCGATCCTATGCACTAAATGGCTGTTATGATAGGAACATAATGGGATACAATATCATACTAAAAATTAATGCTTCTAAAATGTTCATTTCTGTTCAACTCCCAAAATTCTAGGGGGGATCCCAGGGCTAGCCTCCCACTGTATGAACCTGTGGTATGTATACTCCACACTGTCCATGAGAGAAACAATCACCGTTGTATTGAGAACGTGTAATTTGAAAATGAAAAGCAGTACAAGCACACACATGGAATTCAACTTACCAGGCATGGATGGTGTCACAGACTGAACGATCCCTCCCAGGTTAGGATCCGGAACCTCCATACAATACCAAAAAAACAGAGACAACAATGATATTTGTAACATAACAGCTGATTCGCTGAATTGTGCCCCCCCCACCCCCCGTCATGCTTTTCGCTGAATTCTTGTGCCCACAACCCCCACCCCCCAACTGGACACCCAAATATCAGTAAGTTGAAATGAAATGCAATTCAACTTACTCGGCCATGGATGATGTCACAGACCGAAAAAAAGACCACCGAGTTCGTCTCTCCCAGGTTGAGATCCGGAACAGCGCCACATAGTTTGTCCACGGTTGCTCTTTCATTTAACAAATGCATGCACACACCACAAGAAATAAGAGAAGACACGGTGAAATAGATCTAAAAATAAATATAAAATTAGTATACATAAATTGAATTGGGGTCACACACACATAAATTCAATTACATGGGCATAGTTCGTCCCGATCCAAAAACATACAGAGTTACTTCCTGGAGAATCCGGAAGTGCCGATTTAGAATAACCATTTCAACTCACGGCACACACATATACATCGAGCGTGAATATCCACTACAAACACACAAAAAACACAAGACAACGACAACAGTGATATTGTGTCAACAATACATATTACAAACTTTTGGGAGTTCGGGGAGTGGGGGGGGGGGGGGGGGGGGGCAGCCACAAATATCAAAGTCTGTGGTCCGTCACACAAAAGATTATGGACTATCAATGGGTGTGTTGCCCTCTTTCTTCCACTCACCACCTACCTCATCCACCCGACTCTTCCTCTTCGGTGCCCGCCTTCTCCGACCGTGAGGACGTCCAGAACTCGGAGCAGGAGGAGCCACTTCATCACTGGAACCTGCTGCCTCTTCGTCTATTTCATCATTGGAAGACTCAGGTCCGGCATCCTCTCCTTCATCACTGGAAGACTCTGCTCCTGTCGCCTCATCTGCGTCCTCTTCACAATCGGGGTCGGTGACTGCATACACATCTGGTCTAGTAGTACATGTGGTTAAAAAAAATTGAATTTTTTTGAAAATTTGAAATTGTTAAAAAAAAACACAACCCACTTTCAAATCTCAAAAGTCAATGAAATATATATATATATGTGACCGGATTTGTGAAAACCCGGCTAAACGCGGCCAACACAATTTTTCAATAACACCGTTTTTGTCAAAATAGTCAATTTTTATCAATATTATTTTTATTTCAAAAATGAGTAACTGACTACTAGAACTAGCTACTGGTGAAGTTATACATGCTGAGACTTACCGAAACGGGCGCTAGACAGCCCTAAACTCTGAGGGTCGGTTTTACTAACCTTGCGTGCCCGGACTGTTGCTACGCAGATTGGCGGGCTTAATGCCACGCGCGGGAAAAAAACCCGCCAGAATATTGCCGCGTGTCCTATTAGCAGAGAAGCCAGTTAAGTTCTTGGGATGTCTGGACCCGGAAGATTAGCGAACTCTCTCAACCAGTGGGCCCGAGATGGCCTCGATACAGTGGGCGGGGCCGACGGTGATGCATTAAATCACCTCATACTGGAGTACTTCGACAGTGAAGTAACTACTGAGCAATGTAAGTCACATAATAATAATAGTGAATAGCATTATTGACTAATATTTCTCTGTAAAGACAATGAAGATGATGAAGACTTTGGTACTCATTACAATCACAGTAATCTGGATGGTATTGTTTTAAATTCCAATTATTTTAAGACTAAGTTGAATAGCTACTTTTATTGTGGGTTATCTAGGAATAGATAGTTTAGACATGATGGGTGAAGGTGACAGTGATAATGGCATGGATGATGACGATATTTTGGGTGAATCTAGTCTATTGTACGACCCATTTGACGAATACTCCACACTGGAGCTACCTGCTTCACCAGATCGAGCACCCTTAGTGCCTCAATCTCCTACACCTCAAGAGTGTGAAGTACTGGAGTCCCCTGAAGTAGCTGCTCGATCACCCACTGGTTAGCTATATTTTCTTGAAAACATAATCCAATAATTCGTTTAAAAATAACATTATTTTAGAACATGGTAGTGTTTCAAGGTTTTGTCGTCCTGGCTTTACAACACCCTCGAGGCCCAGGAACATGGCACACAACAACTCTGAAGAGAAACTTTCAGAGTTTTTGGCAAATAGGTGTGGTTGTCCTAAGAAATGTTATAAATTCTTTGATACTGAGCATTACCAAGATATCAGGGATCAGTGTGCAGAGCTCAGCAAAGATGAACTGGACCTCGTGTTGCTTGGTCAGATCATGGCAAACGTCAACATTGCCACCGTAGTAGGGCCCCTATCTAAGCACACTCCAACCGGCCGAAAAAGACCACGCCTATCGTACAGTCACCAAGGGCGAAGTATTTGCAAAGTCACATTTCTCATACTTCATGGAGTTGGTAAATTTCCCCACTATCAAACTACAACAATAATTCATAACAATTTTCTGTATAGGAAAAGACAGATTTGCTGCATTATGTCAGCACTATCTTGTCACTGGGCTGACCACTAGACGTCACGGCAACAAAGGTAGGACTCCTGCACACACACTGTCGCTCAGAGATGTCAGGAATCTTGTGAAGTTCCTGCATTCCTACGCAGAAGTTCATGCGATACTCTTGCCTGGAAGAATTCCAGGATACAAGAGAGATGATCTGCAATTGCTACCATCAAGCACAACAAAGAAGGTCAGATAAAAAAAAAAATTTTTAAAAATAATTTGCATCATTCTATTACCTCAACAATAGAGTGTCTGGGTACAGTACAAGTTAATTTGTGAAGAAGCTGGTTTAAGAGCAGCGGCATACACCACCTTTTGCACACTCTGGAGAAAGTTGACGCCTCACATTACTGTAATGAAGCCCATGACGGATTTATGCTGGGTATGTCAACAAAACTCCAGCGCAATAATGAAGGCTGCTAACACTCCTGAAGAGGAGAAATCAAAGGTAAACTATAACATCACAAGCAAACTGCAATCACTATAATACATTGTATTTAGATTGTTAAGAATGCTGAGAGTCACCTTCTTCTGGCAACCAAGGCTAGAAGCTACCTGAAATCACAAGTAGTTCAAGCCAAGGAGGAGGTCAAGGTGACATTTCTGGATAAATTTCTCTCTTTGCCTCCCGTGCACTCGTCACTTCCTGCCCTAACACATAACATAACCATACACTATTCATTTGACTTTGCTCAACAGGTTAGAACATTAGAATTAGTTACCTTCATCCAGTGTGATTTTTTTTTGCTTTCATTATAAAAAATCAAAATCAAAACTGATTGTAGGTGCATTTTCCTCATGATCCTCAGCAACCTGGTCCAGTGTATTTCTTGACTCCAAGGTGTTCGGGATCTACTGGACCCAACAACCGCCACTAAGGTGCAGTGCACTACATGCACTGAAGGACTGAGCTGGACTCATTGCATTGTGTTTGTATGTGTGTGCGGGTGTTTCTGCACATGCTCATTGCTCTGGTGTGACCACATGTTTTGTTCAGTTCTTATTCAGTCTATCTGTTATGTGCTTGTCTAAATTATACTAACCTAAGCCTATCTCTGCCAACTTGTTGACAGCTACAGCTACTCTAGCTAAGGTCCTGGCTTGTTTACATGTTGCCCACTACTGGGCTGGTCCTTCATTTCTTCCCAACTTGAGCTCAGGGACTTACACCCCCTGTTCATTGGTCCTTCGAGCCGGATCTGGCATCAGTGAAGGTGAGGGGACCAGTGACCTTAGCTCTCCTGCTATCGAAGTTCTTCTACTTGCTACTCTATGCGGTGCTGACTTGCTAGTTTAGCTACTTCCCTAGTTGACTATTTGTTAGTTAGCTAGTCAGGCTGTTCCGTGCTCTCTAGATAGCCTAGCTGTTGTCGGATTCGTTCGTCCTCGTTCATCCGACGTCGGATTCGTTCGCCCTCGTTCGTCCGACACCACCTCAACAACCGTCTCTTCAAGGCACCTCCTGTTTCTTCGGATCCTACAAATTCGACAGAGCCGACTCGCTACCCTATCGAGTAAGACATCAGTAGCTTCGGAACTCTACTATTCCGTGCCGCTTCTTCAACTTGTCTACTGCCAAGGCAACCGTTCCTCCTGAACGTCCGTCTCTTCAAGACATCCTGGGCCGTCTTCTTCATCGAATACCTTGAAGGACGCCATATCTTCCGGGGCTCCTCCCATCTTCAACGTTTGCCGCCAAAAGAAGCATTGCTCTTCATCTGACGGTACCTTACCAGACGACTCTACAGCTTCTGCACCTGACGACCTCGTTCCGGACTGGTGCTGACCCGTGTTTGACAACGTATTTCGTTTCTTTGTAATCCTACGGAGAATTTACTGTCAACTTGGTGCTTTCGCCAGCCAAACGCCTCGGATTCCTCTTCGGAACTACTCCCATCCAACTTCAACACTTCAACACTTCCTCTTCAAGGATTACCTCAACTCTTCATCTACTCGATGGCTGCTGTAATTCAGGCCAAGACCAGACGATCTACCGCTCGTTGCAGGGTCACAAAACAAGTCAGAGCCACCGAAAAACTTCTATCCGACGATGTCCGCGAGATTCCTACAGAAGACCTGAAACGGAAACTCGAGCTCTTCAAGGTTGCAGTCGCTCAGGATCAACTACTGAATGCCATGGCTGTCGAGGGCGTTTCTGAGGACGATCTCCAAAAGGAAATCGAGGCCAACTCTGTCATCGAGGACTCGTATGAAGACCACACGGAAAAAATGACCTCCGCCATCAACATGGGCTCGCACTTCTTGCTGTACCAGGAGCTGAAGCATACTGAAGCATACTGCCGACTCTTGGCTCGCCCACGGCGTTCCCTCCTCCACAGACTTCCCCTCCTCAGGGGCCAAGTTGGTGGAATCGTTTCAGAAACTTATCAGGTCTCTGACACCACTTTCAGCTCATGCCACTTTTGGAAAGCTACTCACGGACGCCCAAAGCCAGCTAGAGCAAATTCAAATCACTCTTAACAAGAAGGCTCCTGCCATGGCTGCTCCACCACTGCTGAGGCTACTCCTCCTGTTCGGAAGCCGGCCCCTTACCACGTCAAGGCTCCCACCTTCAGCGGGAAAGCCATTGACTTTCCGCACTTCCAAGAGCGGTTTACAGAAGTGATAAAGACTCATTGGGACGCCTACTCAGACGGCGACCGATGTTGCATACTCTCTGAATCCATGATAGACCCGGCTGCTAAAGAGTTGGTGGACAGCTACTCCTCTGCAGGCTACGACACCGCTCTACAGCAGCTGAAGGAAAGGTACGGACGTTCATCCGCCATCTACCCGAAGTACGTAGACGAACTGGTGACCAGGCATCGCTACGAGTACTCTCAAGACAGCATGTCACACATAATCAAGAGGGTCGAGCACACGTTGGAGGCAATGGCGAAGATCAATGGAAAAACCATAGAGCAATTTGCAGTCGCACTCATGGTCCGTGACTTCGACGAGGAACTCTCCAAAGAGTGGGCCAAACATCTGGGCTCATCTGACGTCATTCCTGATTCCAAGATGCTGCTGGATTTTGTCAGGCCCTTGTCTCACACCTTGCCGTCCAAGCCCTCCAAGTCATCAGTCTCGCATCACATCAAATTGACTATCAAGAAGGAAGACTCTTCTTCCAAGAAAGTAGCTGTGACCTCCAGCCCAGCTGCCCACAAGACTTGCCTCATATGCAAGGGCAACAACCACCTACTGACACGTTGCCAAGTTTTCCTGGACTCGGACCTCAACCAGAGGTGGGCTCTGATCAGGCAGCACAAGTATTGTGCCAATTGCTTGCATCAGAGCCACCAGATCAGCAACTGCGCCTCCTCCTTCACCTGCAAGGAATGCAAGGCACATCACCACACACTGCTACACAGAAGTGATGACACCTCCGGTGGCAAGACCAAGCAGTCAGGCATTACACTCATGACCTCCTCGAAGTCTAAGCCCTCTGCTTCGCAGAAGGCCAACAATCCACGCCAACTCAAGGGAGCCTCCATCCGGACTGCCCTGTGTACCGTTTACAACGAAGCCAGGTGCATCACAGTCAGGGCCGCAGTTGACACCTGCAGCACACACTCTATCATCACGGAAAGAGTTGCCTCCCATCTCGAAGTCCACAGATTTCCTCTCAGTGTCGACATGAAGGGACCAGTCTCCACGGTTCACCTCAGTCGAGGAGCCACTGTAGAAGTCGGCCCAGCTTTCCCGTCTCCTGACAAAGTCAAGGACTGTCACCGCCCCTACTTCCGGCAAGGACTCAGTCACTATGTACACTATGGAGCTGCAAGACAACCCCCTAGACAAGCAGCTGGTCAGGATCTGGCAGCTGGAACAAGTGCCATCCACGCCCCAGCGCAGCCCAGAGGAGGAGTCAGCACTCACTCAATTTCACCAAACACTGCAAATCCGACCTGATGGACGGTACTCTGTTTCTCTGCCAAGAGTTGTCCAGCCTCCTTCACTGGGAAAGTCCCTCAAGATGACTACCAGCCGCTTCCTCAGTAACGAGAGGTCACTTAAGAGGAAGGGAAAGCTCCAGGCTTTCAACACAGAGGTAGCTGCTTACCTGGAACTGGGGCACGCGGAAGTGGTTCCCGAAGACCAGCTGGACTTGGACCATTATTACCTGCCTGTCCATGGCGTCTTTAAAGACCACTCCACCACCACCAAAGTGAGGCCCGTTTTCGATGGCTCTGCTAGGTCGTCATCCGGTGCCTCACTCAATGACTTGCTACTACCCGGGCCCAATCTCTACCCCCGAATCGAAGACATCCTGATCAACTTCAGGCTTCACCTGATCGCCTTTTCAGCCGACATCAGTAAGATGTTTCGAGAAATCTTGCTGAATCCCTCGGAATACGACTTAATAGATTCCTCACCAGGAACGCGTCTGGCACCATAGTTTCTCTACGGATGACCAGACTCACTTTCGGGATCAAGTCCTCGCCTTTCCTGGCCTCACAAGTGCTGCTTCACTTGGCTGAGAGATTCAAGGACTCCCACCCGCTGGCATGGCAGTGCATTAACCAGTCCTTTTACGTCGACGACCTCCTTTCAGGAGCAGAAGACTTAGACGGTGCCACTGCCAAGCGACAGCAAATCTGCTCACTTCTTGCCAAGGCAGGCATGATCATTCGCAAATGGAGAAGTAACAACGACAGCTTCAAATCCACCATCCCCACAGAACTGATCGAGACAGCTGACCTGGACATTCCAGCTGCCAAGGATTCCTCAAAGGCCTTGGGAATACACTGGGCAGTATCTACTGACTGCTTACACGTGGCTGCTCCTGAGCTTCCTCAGACCACCAGTGTGACCAAGAGGCTGATCTCCTCCATTTCAGCACAGATATTTGACATCTTGGGTTTCTTCGCACCCTACATCATCACAGCCAAGGCACTGCTACAAGAGCTTTAGATACTCAAGCTGGGTTGGGACGACGACGTACCAGAGTCTCTGCAACAACGCTGGACGACCTGGGTCTCTGACCTGCCTCTCGTCACCAGCCATCCCATCAACCGCAGATATTTTGACAGCAACGCCAGAACCGTGTCCTCATCTCTTCATGGATTTTCGGACGCCAGTGAGATCGCCTACGGTGCTGTTGTCTACCTACGGTCAGTATTTGCTGACGGAACCGTCAGCTGCTCCTTAGTGATAGCCAGAGCCAGGGTCCGCCCTCTCAAGCTGACCACGATACCAAAAATGGAGCTGCAGGCAGCTGCTCTGCTTGCACAACTCCTTGTCTACGTCTCCAACACACTGCACATCTCTATCTCCCAAGTTCAACCGTGGACGGATTCATCATCATGCTCAGCTGGCTCAGGAAGCCACCTCATTCAATCTCTGAGGTATTCGTGAGGAATCGCATCTCTGCCATACAGGACTCTCCTCCAGAATCCCTGTGGAGGCACGTTCCTTCCAATTCTAACAAGGCTGACATAGCCAGCCGTGGCTGTTCAGTTCCGGAGCTTCTCACATCCACTCTGTGGTGGTCTGGTCCATCATGGCTCAGCTGCCCAGAATCCAGCTGGCCTGCCACTGCAGCCACACCCTTGCCGCGGAACTTGCCAGGGGTGAAGGCACCGGTGCTCACCACAGCACTGTTGCCAGTGGAGGAGTGGGGATTTTGGCTGCAGTACAGCAGCTACACGACTCTGACCAGGACGTACAGCTGGATCAGAAGATTCATCATCAACAGCAGGACTTCTCCAGTTGCCAACAAACTTGCGGAACCAACGCTCACTTCCAAAGAACTCTCCGCTACCAGAGATGCCCTCCTGCTGAAGCAGCAACTGGATTCCTTTTCAGACGTCTTTCAACTGCTGCGCAAGAAGCAAACTGTCCCGGGTTATCACTGCTTAGACGGGATGGTCGTGTACCTCAAGGAACACGAGCACGCCAGAGAGGACTTTCTACCTGCAAGCCACTTCATCAAGGTGACAGGACGAGTGAGGAAAGAAGCGGCCACCCACCCAAGAGAACTAATTCCTCTGTCTCTCAAGCATGCTCTTACAAGGCTGCTGGTAGAGACAGAGCACTACAAACATCAACATCCTGGAATTTCTACTCTCATAAGCATCCTGGGCCATGCCTACTTCATCCCTGGCCTCAGGTCCTTCTTGAAACGGCTCTCCAAAAGGTGTGCTACCTGTCGTCGAGCCAACGCCCAACCTATTGCACAGCAGATGGGCCTTCTACCTTCAGTGAGGACGACTTCATCTCCTCCATTCACTTCTGTTGGTGTCGACTTCGCCGGCCCCTTCCAGCTGAAGATGGGCTACACAAGAAAACCGGTCATGTTCAAGGCCTACTGCTGCCTGTTCATTTGCCTGTCAAGCAAGGCTGTCCATCTGGAGGTGTGCACGTCTCTGGAGACGGAGGAATTCCTGACAGCCTTTCAGAGGTTTTGCGACAGGAGAGGGACTCCACATTCGGTCTACTCCGACAACGGCTCCAACTTTGTTGGAGCCAAGGCAGAACTTCAAGCCATACGGAGGATGCTTCAACGTTCTGAAGGAGCAATCTCTCACCTCTCGTCCACTAAGGAGCTGCAGTGGCACACCATACCACCCAGATCACCACATCACGGAGGTCTTTGGGAGGCAGCTGTGAGGGAAATGAAGCGGCTGCTCAGGAAGCAAGTAGCACCTAACCCGCTCAGGTTGGACGAATTCCAGACTCTGCTCACTGGAATCGAGGTGGCCACGACAGCAAGACAAGGGTTGTCGACATCCGCTGCAATGGCCACACCTACAAGCGGAGTGTGCAGTCTCTAGTGAAGGTCTACTTGGAGGACTTTGACATGCCCACTGCAGCTACCCCCCCTATAGCTGCTGTCATTTCCTGACCACCAGCTACAGCTGCTGATGCCATTTCTGCCGGCCCCCCAGCATGTTCAGGATCTGCTGGACCGAACAACCGCCACTAAGGTGCAGTGCACTACATGCACTGAAGGACTGAGCTGGACTCATTGCATTGTGTGTGTATGTGTGTGCGGGTGTTTCTGCACATGCTCATTGCTCTGGTGTGACCACATGTTTTTTTATTCAGTGCTTGTCTCTTTAAATTATACTAACCTAAGCCTATCTCTGCCAACTAGTTGACGGCTACAGCTACTCTAGCTAAGGCCCTGGTTTGTTTACATGTTGCCCACTACTGGGCTGGTCCTTCATTTCTTCCCAACCTGAGCTCAGGGACTTACACCCCCTGTTCAGAGACACTTCAGACAATTCCAATTGAGCTGAGAGACTCATTCTGTAATGTGCAACTTCTCACTGATGCTAACTCTTTACAGACACTAGGAATCTGTTGGAACACCATTGCAGACACATTCAGTATGGCTACACCCAATTTGAAACCTGCTATGACTGTTACTGAGCGAAGTATTGCATCGGGATATGCTAGCCTCTATGATGTACCTGGTCTGTATGCTCCTGTTTTAATCATTCCAAAGATACTTACCCAGCAATTATGGAGTGCAGCAGTCGGATGGGATGACCAAGTACCACCAGACATGAGAAGCAATGGACTGCATAGAATTACCACTTCTGTCCAAACATAAGGTTCCAAGATATATCTACTCACATGACAAGACTGTACATCAGGTTGAGCTACATGGCTACTCAGATGCCAGCCTAAAGGTTGTGTGTACTTGAGGATACTCTACAGTGATGCACGTGTGGATACAGTGTTGCTCTATGCCAAGACTAAAGTGCTCCAATAAAGATATCCACTGTACCAAGATTAGAGCTGAATGGCATGTTACTTCTTGCCAAGGCAGTGAGTTTTGTTAATACCCACATCAGGATCGATATACGTATGTCCACTCCACACATAGATACAAACAAATATCCCCGATTCTTAATTTAACATCCTGTACAGTGTCTCGCTCGCGTCACTCGCCAATTAAAACTTTGCTTATCAGTTCAACACTTTGCCGAAAGTGCTGGGACACTCAGTAAGAAATTGAAATGTAAGGTTAAAACTTTAATATTTGTTAAATTAATGTGCTTAATTCTCTAATATAATATTTGTACTTTTTACGAATTCAACCACAATTATAAAAATTTATTTTCCTATTAAATTTATAAATATGAGTCTCAAAAACCTTGGGGACAATTGTAAATCAAAAGGCCATACTCTTTTAATAGCCAATATAAACTAACTATATTATTTCCATTGAAAGCTACTTGAAGACAATATATAAGTGTACACTCAAAAGAATATCTTAACTCACGGTCTAAAGCTGCTGCTGCTAATTCATGTGAACGACTACCCTCAGGCAATGAGGGTGGAGCTTCTACCTCCAAAACTTTGTTGAACTCTGATATCAGGTCACCTGCTAGTCGTCCACGCCCCACGATGTCACCAGCAAGAGCGTTCACTAACTGACCCAGTGAAGCTGGCTGCAAACCTTGACCTTCCACCCACTCAGAGAGAATATTATCCAGAGACAGAATGTTCCTGCTGCTTCTGCATTGTTGTCTTACACTGTGTGGCAAATGCAATGCTATTCCAAGCTCCTGCCATCTGAAACTCATTGATGTTAGACACTTCACAAGACGTGGGACATCAGTATCCTTCAGAATGTAGTTACTCCCCACACAAGACATTCTTGTAGACTACGTGTCTAAAGCTTTGACTTATTCGAGTAGCATTGGGTATATAGCAGTTGGTTGGTACTTCTATCTGCTGCATATTAATATGATAACAAAAAAAAAGTATCATCAATTATAGCACAAAAAAAAACAATAAAAAAAACATTGCAGGAGAAATGGAGCTCCCATAAGTTTTTGAGTTTAAACTGCACCTCAAAACAATTCAATTTCTAAGGTGATATGGGTAATGGTCGCTAAACCGGAGGATTCTGTTTAGCGAAGCTTGGGACGGGGTCGAACACGGAGCGAACACAAAAATATGTGAGGGTCAAAGTACAAAATGACATACGTACATCCAAATATATAAATAAACAAATATCCCCGATTTTCAATTGTGTTACCCCAGAGAGTGTCTCGCTCGCCAACTAGAACATAATCCTGTATCACATGTGACACTATACTAGAACACAATTCATTCTGAAGTATAGTAGGTCCGAACATCAGATAACCGAATTAACAGGTTAACTGAACTGCGAAAAAACATTGCAACGGGTACAGGGTCGGCACAATTTAATTTTTTTTTTTTTTTTTTTTTTTTTTAAGAATATTAATATTAGGAAGAATAGCAGGCCAAAATGGAATATTTTGAGCTGGAGGTGCTCAGGAGTTTGGCTTAGGAAAGTCCACAATTTCAGACTTACAGAGAGATAGGAAGAATATAGAAAAGTTTTCAGCAGAATCAGGTGACACTAGTGGCCTGAAGAAGAGGTGTTTGTCAGGAGAGATAATGATGAAGATTTTATAGTGCCTTGTATTCTGGTTTACTCAGACAAAACAACAACAAAACACTAGGGACCATTAACCGATTAATCGCGGAAGACGCAAATACGCGTCAATTGAGAAAAATCTATAACCGCGGAGGACGCGAAAATGCGTCTTCGCGTCCATTTCGCCCTACAGCTTTGTGGAGTCAAGGAAGCCACCAATCACAATTGCAGATGATTCTATATTGTTGTAAGTATATTTTAGGCTTATAAAACATAGACTGCCATAAGAAAATGTTGGGTAAATTTTGTCACAACAATAAGACTTCTTTCTGATAAAGTATAAATTGAAAATATATTTCATAATATAATATAAAGGTACACAGAATAATTTTTTAGAAACCAATATTACTTTAGCTATAACTGCTCATGATAAGACAAGTAGAAAGCTATCTTGGCTAGTGGAACACTGTCACTTCAGCATCCTAGTGACGAAGACAATATTCTTGAGCTGATGGGTGTAGTGACTGCAGTAGTTACTAGATGGTCAAGGACTCTGGATGATCAAGGACTCTGACGAGAGAACGGAATTGATGATTCTGAAAGGTAGCGATTTCTACAGGAATGTTAACCAAATTCTTTATAGCAATAAGTAAAAATAAATATTGTTATACAACAGGTGAGACTGCAGGGAGCCCTCTGACATATACTTCTATAATATGCTATGACCAGTTGCACTTGATAGTAAGATCACCAACTATTCTGTCAACAATGCAGCCTACCAGCACATCAAAAGTAAATATACCAAACTGAATACACTCAAATATTCTATCATTTTTGTGATGTACCTGTATTCATACACAAAAGCCTTAAAAAGCTTCTCTGTTCACAAAATTTATAACAGATTGCTCAGTTCAAAATAAACCACACCCTAAATAAATATCAACAAATTCTTCCTGAATGTAAGACAGATGTGTGCAAAAACACTTTCTCTTACCTCTATGCGAGTAGCAAACTGCTTCAGCCATGAAACCATAGTTCCAACCTTACTAGTGTGCTTACTAAGAGCCTCAGTGTGATGCCATAAAAGTTTTTTCCAAACGGTGTGAGTACTTTGTTATTGTTAAGTCGGGAACAGCTCCTTAGCATCGAATTTATGCTTTCCCAATAGACTAGAGCGTCCTCTATCGTTCGATAATAATGTCCCCGAGGCAATATTCAAACGTTCGCCTTCTTTCTCTCGCTAGTGTCACCCTCCCACCAAGCAATCAATCCTCTGTGTCTCGCATGCGCCCGTGACCGCATTACATAAGGCGCAATTAAAATTTTTATTCGCGTGTAATCAGTTAAATGGCCGAAATACTGTATGCATAATATTTTAGTCATTTAAATATTTTAGTGCAAAGTTAAATCATGTTATATTCTGAGTTACGTACATTTCAGAGTTACGTACACCTCATTTCCCAAGGGGTACGTAGCTAACAGCCACACCCTCTGCTCCCTAGATCACTGATACAATAGTACTACCAGCCACACCCTCTGCTTTCTAGATTAATGATGCAATAGCACTGCCAGCCACACCCTCTGATCCCTAGGTAAAGGACCAGCTATGCCAGACTACTCTGCTCCCTCATCACTGACACAATCACTTCCTGTTATAGAACACAACCACTTCTCTAATCTCTAATCAGCCCAGTCCTTATTTACTCCACAAAACCCTCTTACCAGAGATCCCCCAACTTTTGTCTGAAAATTTGCTGTGGTCAGTGTATTTCAGTGACCTTTTCCACAAATCGTTTCTGACCCCAAGAAGGCGTTTTCTGATTCTAATAATTGGAAATTTCCATTAATAGACTATTAACTCAAAGTCACTCGCTCCCACTCCTAAATCAGTCAACAACAAGTCAAGCAAGTCAACCAACTACGTTCCACCAAAAGCGGCCATTGCGCTAGGGGGAGGGGCGCGGGGGCGGATGAGTCAGTACTGCGCATGTGCATATGTGTCATTTATTGCGCAAAGAGTGGGTTGGACCTCCACCTCGGGGATACTTCCTGGGTGTCCTATATCGCTACTCCTAGTACGTGAACTGAGAGCATCAAGTTGACATCGGTGAAGAGGATATGGAATTCATGGCCTCCAGAATATTGCTTTACTTTCAGGGAGTGATAAGAAGAACAATCCAAGCTTACAAAAAGAGAGTTCCTCATTGTGGAAATGCCACCACCAATCATTTTCAATGGTGTAAACATAAAGGAGAATGTGAGGTAAAAATTAAATATAATAAAATATATTAGGAGGTGAAATAGATATGTGATCAATATACATATTTAGTAACTCGGTGGTGGACAGAACAAGAAAGTGCCTTCTACATTTGGCAGACCTTGTGTAATCACACCTGCATCTTGTATAGCTCAAATGAAAGAAGTCGCACCTCCTTCATTATCTTCTGACCATGTTCCTCCTCTGAATGCTTCTTCACAATCACCATTGTGCAAAGTTTGTGCTGGAATTCCAGACATGCACATTGAGCTAACTGTGGAGATATTGCCTGCTTAAAGTGTCTGTGTAGCAATGGCCTTACTTGTCCCTGCTGTAAATCGTCATTACAATCAGAGGAGTCAAGCTACCATTTTCAGATACCATTACCAGTGCTTAAGTGCAAAGATCATTTTGACCAGTCAGTAGCCTCACCTTCATAAATACTGTCAAACAAGTATTTTGCATCAGACTTCCGACTCGCCAGCAACGCCAGTTGATAAGAGAGTAGCTAGTGGCTAACGTCAGCAGAAGACTTATGTCTGGAGAACCTCACACTAAAGGAATAAATTCCAACACAAGGAAAGGTAAGTGAATTCTGTAGTTAGAATGAAATAAAGTCTTGTTTAAAGTAATACATCATAAGATACTGTTCAATGGTTAACAATTATCACTACTGCCAGTACCTGACAGTCAAGTCAGAAGTGTGTGATGCTTGCAGGAAAACACTCCATCGCAGGTCCCAGTGTTCATCTGGAGTAAGGGAAGTCGTGAGTATGGGGGACAGTAGTTTGGGAATTGCAGCTACTAAAGGCTGAACTGCATGGCAAGCAGACCTTACTCGATTCTTCAGACAAGCAGACCTCAGTCGATTCTTCAGGTAAGCAGACCTCACTCGATTCTTCAGACAAGCAGACCTCAGTCGATTCTTCAGGTAAGCAGACCTTACTCGATTCTTCAGACAAGCAGACCTTACTCGATTCTTCAGACAAGCAGATCTTACTCGATTCTTCAGACAAGCAGACCTTACTCGATTCTTCAGGTAAGCAGACCTTACTCGATTCTTCAGGTAAGCAGACCTTACTCGATTCTTCAGGTAAGCAGACCTTACTCGATTCTTCAGGCAAGCAGACCTTACTCGATTCTTCAGGTAAGCAGATCTTACTCGATTCTTCAGACAAGCAGACCTTACTCGATTCTTCAGGCAAGCAGACCTTACTCGATTCTTCAGGTAAGCAGACCTTACTCGATTCTTCAGACAAGCAGACCTTACTCGATTCTTCAGACAAGCAGACCTCACTCGATTCTTCAGGTAAGCAGACCTTACTCGATTCTTCAGGTAAGCAGACCTTACTCGATTCTTCAGGCAAGCAGACCTTACTCGATTCTTCAGGTAAGCAGACCTTACTCGATTCTTCAGACAAGCAGACCTTACTCGATTCTTCAGGCAAGCAGACCTCACTCGATTCTTCAGGCAAGCAGACCTTACTCGATTCTTCAGACAAGCAGATCTTACTCGATTCTTCAGACAAGCAGACCTCACTCGATTTTTCAGGCAAGCAGATCTTACTCGATTCCTCAGACAAGCAGACCTTACTCGATTCTTCAGACAAGCGGATCTTACTTGATTCTTCAGACAAGCGGATCTTACTTGATTCTTCAGACAAGCAGACCTTACTTGATTCTTCAGACAAGCAGATCTTACTCGATTCTTCAGACAAGCAGATCTTACTCGATTCTTCAGACAAGCAGATCTTACTCGATTCATAGGCAAGCAGTTCTTACTCGATTCTTCAGACAAGCAGATCTTACTCTATTCTTCAGACAAGCAGATCTTACTCTATTCTTCAGACAAGCAGATCTTACTCTATTCTTCAGACAAGCAGACCTTACTCGATTCTTCAGACGAGCAGACCTTACTCGATTCTTCAGGCAAGCAGACCTTATTCGATTCTTCAGACAAGCAGACTTTACTGTATTCTTCAGACAAGCAGATCTTACTCGATTCTTCAGACAAGCAGACCTTACTCGATTCTTCAGACAAGCAGACCTTACTCGATTCTTCAG
>WLWD01003254.1_pt1 | contig 56748 bp, 40 predicted proteins | sample 6712731 | NCBI WGS metagenome assembly WLWD01 (sample SAMN12718690, study PRJNA576275) | sponge metagenome | isolation source: marine sponge | host: Mycale hentscheli | place: New Zealand: South Island, Marlborough, Capsize Point | collected 2014-11-01 | reverse complement strand
CAGCATCCCCAGCTGTTGCGATAGAGGACGTGCGTAGGCTCGCTGACAGTTGCTACAAGTCCTGCTGAGTTGTTTCAGTAGGTTGCGCAAACCAGAGATGTAATACTTGTCCGCAACGATACTGTGGAGCGCGGCAACTCCTGGATGTAGGTAAGTTTTGTGCAGAGTCCGAAGTAGTAATCTTGTAAAGCTTGATTTCGGATGTAACGGGATGAGTAGTTTGGCTGAATTGGGCGACGAAGTGTTCCGTACCCGACTACGTAGGTAGAGTAGTCCATCTTTGAGAGTAGGTAGTAACTTGTGGAGTGGGTGGTGCTTAGGTAACACCTTGTCATCCCGAGCACGAGTGAAAACTTCTGGGAAGTCTTGTTGCTGTGATAGAAGTAGAAGTTTACGACGGGTATGAAATAGTTCTTTTGTGGTGAGAACCAGTGATTGAAATTTGAACTTGTCTTTCGTTCGACGTGTGAAACGGTAGATCCATGTGATGACTCGTTCCAAAGTGTGAATGGACGAGAACTTGTTCCATAACGAGGTGAGAAATTGACTTTGCGAAGTGTCCATGTCTGTGGCGGGACGAATAGAGAGTACAGTGATGGCTTCTGGTGGTCTTGCCAGTTGAGTTATTGGCCATGAGTCTGGCGAGCCTGAAAGCCACGGGGGACCAGACCACCACAATTGTGAGGTGATCAAGGCAGATGCCGCAACACCTCGGCTGGCCAAATCTGCTGGGTTGAACTGAGTGGCTACATGCCTCCATGTTGAGTGAGGAAGGTGATCGTGAATGACTTGTGTTCGATTTGCCACGAATCGGTCCTTGAATTGTTCAGGTGGTTTTGACAGCCAGTACAACACAATGGCACTGTCCGTCCATGGATGTATAGCATCGTTGGGAATGTCCAGTAAAGTAGATACGTGGGATAGCAGCTTCGCCAGCATGAGCGCTCCCAGAAGTTCTGCCTTGGGAACGGTGGTGTGCTTTACGGGAAGCACCCTGGCTTTAGATGTGACTAGCGAGACTTGAGATGAGCCATCTACCTGCACCGCGCGCAGGTAGACGACTGCTCCGTAGGCTGCTGTAGAAGCGTCTGCAAATCCGTGGAGTGATTTGGATGAAGACTTGGTGAGTGTATCACAGTATCTTCTAGGAAGAGGGTGTGACTTGACGAGTGATAGATCTTCCACCCAGTCCTTCCATTGTGGGAGGAGGTCCGATGGGAGGGGCTTATCCCATTGTAGGTTTCTCTTCCAACATTCCTGAAGTAGAATGCGTGATCGAATGGTAAAAGGAGAGAAAAATCCCAAAACATCAAATACGCTGGCTGATATTGACGCAATGTATCGTTTCGTTGGAGAAGTATTGTTCAGAATCGTGGGAACAGCGACATGTAATTGATCCGTGTGGACATCCCAATGAACTCCTAGTGTTTTTGTAGAGTCCTGGAGTCGAAGGGGTGTGGCCTCGACTTCCCGCAGACAGGGAGGGGTGTGGTCCATGAAGTCAGATGAATTGGACCTCCATTTCCGGAGTGTCATCCCTGCCCTGGAAAGGAGTGTGCACAATTCGTCCCTGATGCTGTCAGCTTCCTGTATGTCGGCAGCGCCGGAAACGAAATCGTCCACATAGAATACGGTTTCTATGAGGTGGGCGGCTCTTGGATACTCTGCCCGGAACTTGTTGGCGATGAAGCGGAGAGACTGTGTGGCGAGAAATGGTGAAGATGCCACTCCAAATGTGACTCTCTCCATTCTGCAGTCCTTGATGGAGTTGTCGTCGAATCTGAGCAGAAATCTATGTAGGTCTTGATGTATGGTGTCCAGTCGAATCTCCCGGAACATCTTGCTGATGTCCGCCGAGAGACCGACCGGATGTTGTCGAAACTGGAGCAGAACATCTGCTAACTGGGGGTACAAGTTGGGGCCCACCAGCAGGCAGTCGTTCAGTGATGCCCCTGTTGTTGTCTTTGCCGAGGCATCGAATACAGGACGCACCTTAGTAGTAGACGATGCGTCCTTGAACACCCCGTGTACCGGCATGTAGTACACGGGATGCCCAGGATGTAGATCTTCCTGGGGAATGACATGGGCGTGGCCCATCGTGATGTATTCCCTGAGAGCAGAATTGAATACGTGTAATTTATCTTTGGACTTGAGACTTTTTTCATTTGAGTGTAGGCGACTGAAGGCCTGTTTTCGGGAGTTTCCCAATGGTGGAGCGTCCCGCTTGAGTGGAAGTCGAACTTTGATCCGACCGTCTTCATAGGTGGTTGTATTGTTGAAGTTGTCCATAGCTTCTTGTTCTGCTGGGTTGAGTTTTGAACATTCTGGAACTTGATCCAGTGACCATAGCTTGGCGAGGTCGTCTTTGAGGGATGAATCATGCTCAGTAATTGTAAAGACTGAGGTAGTGGACGTGAGGGGACCAACGGCCCCGTACCCAAACTTCGTTGAAATAAAGCGGTACGGACCATCAGATGTTGATTCCCCGCAGAAATCCCAAGGGAATTCCCCGCCAAGAATAACATCCACTGACCCTCCGAGCAGTGTGTCACTCAGCGTAAGGCCAAGAGCTTGAGCCCTACCAATGACAGTGACCCTGTCAGAAGGTGGGGACGTCTTGAAAGCATGAGGAATGATAGATAGTTTGATTGGATCAGTGGCGAACGCAGACGTAGTAGAGTAGAGTCGAGCGATCGTGTAGAACTTCGAACGTACAGAGTTTTGGCTGAAGCCAGTGTAGAGTCGATCTTGAGCAACTCTCTTCAAGTTGAGAAGTGATGCCAACTCCTCACTGATGAAACTTCCCCCGCTCCCGTGGTCGAGCAAGACGCGGGCTTGGGAAATGACTCCTGCGTTCTGCATCCTGGCTACAACTGTACAAGTGAAATAGCCAGTCTCGTTGTCCACAGAAACGGGATTGGCTGGCACGGCGGGTGGGGTAGTGGAAGAAGTGGGTTGTGTAGTGGAAGGAGCCGACGATGTGCTGGTGGAATTTGCACTTTCCCGGTGTAATAGGGTATGATGTCGGAGAGCACAGTGTCTGCACGTATGTTTATTAGTGCAGTGACGTACAGTGTGGGACGGAGAGAAACAATTGAGGCATAGCCTCTTCTCTCTCACCAGCCGATTTCTCTCTTCAATGCCCAGGGCGATGAAAGCCGGGCACCGACCCAGCCAGTGTGCTTCGCCGCACGAAGCACACTTGGCTGGCGTAAAACCTTTTTTCTTTGCTGAGGATGGAGTGAAGTTCGTAGGTCGAGAAGACGTAGTTGTAGGGTGAACGTGTGATGGTGTCCCCTCTTCGCACCACAGAAGACGCTTTTCCACGAACTGAGACAGGTCTTCCATGGTGGGCTTATGCAGTTTCTCCCTTAGGAGGCGTTCCCAGTCTTTCCAGGTTTCACCCTGGAAAGCTTGTTGGGCGTGGTGTGGTAAAAATAGTGACAGGTCATTGTCCACTAGTGCTTTCAAAGTTTTGAAGTGGTCAATTACTCTCTCTTTGAATAGTTGCATGCCTCTCTGAGAGTCTTCGACCTTTGAGTTATCAGCAACATATTTCACTAGTGAAGGGATGACAAGCTGAGGGCGTCCGAACTTGTGGCGGAGCTCATCGAGGAGGTCCTTGACTGAACCACCCCGACTCATGTAATCAGCCACAAGTCGTTTGCCAGCTTCTGGACCGATTGCCTGTTGGATGACGGCAAACTTGTCCATATCAGCCAGTCCCGCACCTCTATGTTCGAGTACAGAGGTGAGTGAAACCTCAAAGGCTCGCCACATCAACGGGTCCCCCTTGTATGTTGGGACTTGAATGTTGAGTGGAGCCATGCGAGGGGTCGTAGGAGGATGAATCGAAGTCGTGGAGGTCGTAGAAGGAGTCGTCGTAGGTGCCGCTGCCGAGATAATCAATTTCTTGATTTTCATGAATAGTGTATTTATCTCAGTAAACTCAGCCTGAAGTGCCCGGTTATCTTTGTGAGCAGACACCAGACGTCTCAGATCGTCACGCTGAGATGTAAGTTCTCGTAGTTCGTCTCTGTGGGCCGAGGTGATCTCCTCGTCCTCCAGCTCCTTGCATTTAGCATGGAGGACATCACACTCGGCAGCTACTTGACAGGCTTTGGACAGCTTGGAGGCCTGCCAGATGAGGTTCTCATATATTTCCTCATGCTTTGTCTTGTCAGCCTCTTCTGCGAGGAGTGATTCATGGTCGAGGCGTCGGTCAATGTCCTCCTGAAGCTCCATATGCTTGGAGACATCCTTGCGTATGTCAGCCTCCAAGGCCTGAACATCAGGAAGACACAACTCCAGGGCGGACTTCTCCTGGAAAGAAGAGAGACGTTTTGACAGTTTTGTTATGGCACCTCTGCGATGTGTGCGCTGTCGACGGATATGATCGACGTCAGGGTGATACGTGGATGACGTGTCGGTCGGTGGCGGTGACGTAGCCATTGGTGATCGTAGGATGCTTGCGATGATTGCAGATTGAATATGCACAGAAGCCGACAAGTCAACAGACTAGCTACGACGAGTCAACAGACTAGCTAGCACGACAAGTGTCAGCGATCAATCGAGCGATATGTGGTAGATGTAGTGGTCTGAGCAAGTAGTTGCTAACTCCTAATCCGGCTCGAAGGACCAATGAAAGTGACAGTACCCGGGTTGTAGGCGTGAATTGAGTGAAAGTATGAGAGGCGGGGCTTGGTGTGTAGGAAGCCTCTCTGCCAGCTATGGGCGTGTCGTGTGGGTGTAAACTTCCTTGGGTACGTGTCACTCACAATGGGCCTCCTTACCAAGGTTCGAAGGACCAGACTGCCCACTTGACGACCTCAACCTAGATACTGCGCGTAGCCGATGGCCGTGAGACTTTCAGCCTTGCACAGTAAGGCAAAAGCGAGGATTAGCTAGAGATGTTATCGTTTCCCTAACCAGTCAGAGGTGAACAAGCAGTTTAATAAGTTATAACATGCAGCTTACATAGCGTATAGGATGACTGAGGTGACAGTGGTTACAGACTACAAGTATGAATATCATTAAGTGACCGCATGAGGTAAAGAGAGAGAAGTCCAAATATGGAAGTTACAAATTAGTGTTGAAGATGGTTTGTGATACATAAGCGTGTGTGTATGCCAAATTGAATTGTTCATTATGTCTGGACATGTACTGTCCCAGACAACTATGTACTATTATATTACTACTATTACTATTATTATTATTACTTTTTAAAAAAATATTACTATTATTTTATTTATTTATTTATCGGCGAGTGAGACACTATCAGGGGTAACTCAATTGAAAATCAAGGATATTTGTTTATATATGTTTGGACGTACATATGTCACTTTTGTACTTTGACCCTGGCATTTTTGCATTAGTTCGGTGGTCAACCCTGTCCCAAACTTCACTAAACGGAATCCTCTGGTTTATCAATCATTACCCATATCATCCTGGAAATTGAATTGTTTACCGATTTGAATTCGTTTGCGGGTGCAGTTAGAGCTTAAAAACTTACTGGAGTTTCACTACTATTCGAGTTAGTGGCGGTGGTAAGTTAATGTGCTATTTGTCATAGTTGTAAGCCCTACGCAACAGTATTTACTTGCAAATTCATTGGCCATTAGTCTAACCACGAAGGTAAGCCTTGGGTATGTCCAGTTGTGTGAAAGTATTGTGAGTTAGAGCTACTACTTACCAACAAACCAAATGTTTAAATAACATGACTTTTTTATTTTTGTTTTTGTTGTTTTATTTTTGTTTTTGTTGTTTTATATTCAAACAGTTGCAGGAATGGTTACTATGGCATTGTATTCCCTTTACCATATACCCATAATTTAAAAACAAGATCTTTTATGTAGCTACAGTGTTAAAAGCTAAAATCAATCAATTAACAGTACTGTAGTTTTAGGCTCGCTCACCATTTTTGTGCTCACCATTGTGCTCAAGCACATCACTAGTTTGTTTATTATTATTATTTGTTGTTTTTTTTACTTGATAGAAATTAAGTCATATAGCTATGATGTCATGTGATGCCAGGTTTAGATAGCTATTTGTGCTAGCCACTTGCAGATTGTTTCAGTTAAAAGCAATGTCAAGTATTATGAAAGAATTGATGTACGTAGCAATCTTTACCATAGTTTAGATGTGATGAAAACTTCTTCTCTCTTCACTACACCTTCTTTAAAGCTCTTTTGCAAAGCCTCACCAATCTCAGCTTCATTTCCATAGAAATGAGCGCAGTCAATGAGCCTGTAACCTTCCTTGAGAGCTGCTTCAACAGCGCGGCCTACTTCTCCAGACGTGAAGCTGTTAAACGTCCTATAAAGAATATCGCACAACGCGTTATAAGTCTTGAGAGGTCTTACCATAGCTATAACACACACCACCACGACGATTCATCCTTACCCTAGTCCAATAGGGGGCATAAGACCTCCAGAATTTAGAGTCACGTCCATTAGTCTCGCGTAGCCAGACCCTTTACCAACGAGACTATATACACGTGTATGTCCCATTGTGCAAGGTCCCCAACCAGATAACAGGGCAGCTATGCTGGCGTGGCACTTTTTCTACTGACAGCAGAACGCGCCCCCTATTGTTTCAAGACACGTCCACGAGCGAGCCCATGGCGAGACCGCGGGATTATTTCATTCCGCTTTCCCCGGTAATAATGCCATAGGTTCCAAGTTTGAGAAATGGAAATCAGTGACAAACCACACCCATTAATTAAATCAACTCAATTGACCACATCCTTCATGTAATTTATGTTATGAACATAAGTAATTAATGACAATGACTTGTTATTTTGATTTATTTTGGAGAATGGTTGTAGCTTTTTTGCATTTTGTAATCAATTCATCTGATAATATAGTGTCAAAGCAGCAATCACTATTGTTCATCTTAACTCTCAGCAAGCTAATATAGTAGAGTGGCTAAGACTGGCCCTCTGGTCAGTATGGACTTTCCTCAGCACTGAGAAGCCCCTTTCTGCCTCAGTCTGCATTTGAGCAAGGAATATTCAAAAGTCCAGACATCAACTATATATGTTCTATCTACTTATTATCAAAAATGAGTTAGCCTTGTCTTTCCTCTTTTTTTGCTTTCTTAGGAGCAGGTGGTTGGGAACACTCTGCCATTGCCAGTACTACCAAGAAAGAAGTATTCAAGATCAGAAATCAAAATTTGATATGTATAAGTGTTGTGTGGAATTGCATCATGAGGGCCTACATGGATACACTGCATGGTTTTGCTGATAGAGTATGGTGGTTTCTATTGAAGCTAGTTATTAAGTAAACTGTGGTTTCTGATAGAGGGATTTCCGTGGCAGACAATAGGCAATCAGAACTTCGTGTGTGGCAGATGATAGAGTAAAATTCAGTGACTGCCATGATTGATAGAGTAAAATTCCACTTGGAACCTATGTAATGGTTACAAACGGCTTTCATTTAAATGAGTTAAAAAGTAATCAAAAAATAATAATAACTTCACAAAACAAAGTTACTATCTGTAGTGACATCCCACAAAACTTCTGCAACATCATCACCTAGTTGCACTAGATCTTTTACCTAAAATAACAACAACAACTAGAAGTAATAATAAATAACAATATTGTTATTATTATTATTATTATTATTATAAAATAATAATAAATAGATAATTGCTACTACTATATACTACTATTACTACTACTACTAATAATAATGAGGCAGAAGGAGTTGTTCAAAATAATGAAATACTTTAATTAGAAACTCACTGAACAAAATCGAGTATTTTTGTCAATTCCTTTCAGTCTTGCAACGTCCTCTTCATCCAGCTTGATCTCAGTTGACTTGAAGTTCTCAGCAATTCTGGTTGCATTCACAGACTTGGGGATGATTGAACAGCCACGATACAGAGCATATGCAAGACAAACCTTTACAAGTAACTTGCTGTAAGTTATTATTCATAATTATAGTAGAAGGCACATCACCTGAGACAGTGATGCTTTATGCCTAGCTGCTATTTCATTGACCACGATATCTTTAAATATTTCTTCTCGCTTCTTTCTTCCACCCAAAGGATAGAAACACTGCACCACAATACCTGCAATGCTCTCAATTATGAATCCTTCAAATATCTATCATTCCAATAAAATAATATCATATTTTCAGAGTTCATATTTAAAAATCATCCATACACACATAAACACACGTGTTTCATTTTAATATACACATTAGCAGCAATGCCAGCAATATATCGAATTCATTAACTTTTTTTTAGATAAAGGAACTTTTTTAACTACCTATGTATGAAATAAAACAAGTACAATTGAAAAAAAAAACAATAATAAAACTAAACAAATAAATAAACAAATAAATGAATAAAAAGTAAATATGAAAGGACTAATGGGGTAGTTTAAAAGTAATTTAAAAAAAAACAACCAATCATGGAAGCCTCACCTTTATTGACACAGTAGTCCTTGAGTTTGGACTGTTGAAAGTGAACATGACACTCCACCTGGTTCACAGCTGGAACAATCTTGGCTCTCTCGAGCAACAACTCAGTTTTAGTGATGGAGAAGTTGGAGATTCCAATAGATTTAGCGAGTCCCTTATTCACACATTCCTCCATTCTCTCCCAGCATTGTGCCTCACGATCTGCATCATACCCTAATTTTTGGCTTTCATGCTAGCATGGATACACAGTAAACTGGTATTGTACGCATTGTATTTTGATATCGGCCACACTTACTTTTACCGGAAATGGAGCTCCTCTAGCCAGAGTCATAGGCCAGTGGACGAGATAAAGATCGAGGTATTCTAGCTGTAGGTTGTGTAGTGATTGCCGGCAAGCAGTAATGACATCATCAGGGTGCTTGCTGTTGCACCTACAAGCATGACGTCTCTCAGTCATTCAATAACTGAATAGCTAGTAAAATAATACAATGAGTACTATTGTATCGATAGCTAGTGGTGGAGTTTATAGTATCCCAAGAGGAATATGACATACTTAATGAATGAGTAGTAAATATATAATTTTTATATATAGTAGCAAAAATTTGAACCTTAAGCTCTATCCCTACATGTTTTATAGTACCATAATTTAGATGTGATAAAGATGTCTTCTCTCTTCACTACACCATCTTTAAAGCTCCTTTGCAGGGCCTCACCAATCTCAGCTTCATTGCCATAGAAATGTGCACAATCAATGAGTCTATATCCTTCCCTGAGAGCTGCTTCAACAGCAGGACCTACTTCTCCTGATTTGAAGGCATTGTATGTTCTGTTACAAAACAGTTTTACCAACGATGAACACACAATACTAAGCTTACAACTAAACCACATACCCTAATCCGATTGCTGGCATAGATAGGCCATTGTTCAAAGTTATTGACATATTATTATTCTCCTACGTTAGTCTTGCGTAGCGTAGCGCAACTCTTTTCCAACCGCCTACTTGCTAAAGAAGAAAATTGTCTGGCTACGTCCTTAAGGTTACTAGAGAATTTGGTAAAAGATCATCATCCTACTAATAATTATTATTATTTAATTCTTTACAACTGGTAGTGTGATAGATGGCTGTAGTCCGGCGTAGCCAGACTAAGATGGCTGAGGGTCAGGCTCGAAGAGCTAAAAAAAATTGCTTTTAACTTGCAGTAGTAAATCTTGCATTTCCTGATATGCTGGACATTGTCAAAAATGTGAAGGGTGTAGCTAAAGGTTAGTTGAAAGTGACATGCTTAAAATGTAATTATGAAGATCTGGACCGGGTAATTGAAGTTATATAGGTAGTTATATTGAAGAGCCATAGTCAAACAGAATGTATGTTCAAAGTTAAAAGTTATGTAACTAGCTATCTGTAGAAATTCTGAAATTGGCATCAGAGCTGACATCCCAGATAACTTCATCCACATCTTGTCCAGTCTTGACCAAGAAATTAAGCTGTTAATAGCAACATAAAAAAGAAGAGTATTATGAGGTATAAAGAACTCGTCTTTCTACTTGAGCTAAAATGTATAAACTTGATTAAAAATGGCCATAAAGAACTTCACTTACAGTGAGATAGCGAGTGTCTCTATTAGCTCTCCTTATCCTTTCCATGTCTTCTGCATCTAACTGCACTTCTCTGGACTTGAAGTTTTCAGCAATTCTTGATGCATTCATTGAACCTGGAATCACTGTGCAGCCTCTATGAATCCCATATGCAATGCAAACCTGCATATAAAGTGAGCTTGTACAGCAAGACTACAAGACACACTGACCCCCCCCCCCCCTCCCCCCCAAATACCTGGGGTACACTTATTTTGTGTTTTTCTGCAATGCCTTGCAACACTGGATCATTGAATAACTCCTGCCGTCTCTTGCCACCCAATGGATAAGAACATTCTAGTGAAATGCCTGCAAAAGAAAACTTAAAGATAGCTGTGCGCATGAAACTTCTTTCTACCTTTACTATCACAGTAGTCCTTCAGTTTGTGCTGCTGAAAATGAGGATGATACTCGACCTGGTTAACAGCAGGAACTATCTTAGCTGTCTTGAGGAGCTGCTCAGTCTTAGTGATAGAAAAATTAGATATCCCAATAGACATTACTAGTCCTTTGTTCACCAATTCTTCCATTTGCGTCCAGCACCTAGCAACTTGATTGGAGTCATATCCAAGTTTGTGCTCGTCCTAAACCAAAGAAACACTTTCTAATATTTGCATCATTGAAAGCAGCCAATCTTTACAGACCAAGGAAGAAAATAGCTGGCTACTAGCAAATGTAAGGGAAGGAAGGTGGGATGAGGAGATGTGGCAAATAGTTTTTTTATTGAATATAACAGAAATCTGTATCGGTTTATTCATGTGAATGTACCCATGTGATGACAAATCCAACCTTTAAGCTAATGTCCCACCTGCAGAGAAAAGCTGGAGTTCACAGCAAGTGATATGGGAGAATGGATGAGATAAAGGTCTAGATAATCCAAGTTTAAATTCTTCAATGTGCGATGGAAGGCTGGCAGTACTTCCAGTTCTGGACTGCTGCTCTGACACAACACACACCCATACACTGCCACATTATTAAATACAATTTTACATACAAAAAGCTTATTGTATCAAATGTGTAAACAGAACTGTATAGTATCTGATAAACTTGGTTAAATAAAAACAATTGTAAATTACATAAGAAAACAATAAATACTTTGAAATCGATTTATACACTGCCTCCACTTCTATGCTATGTTAGTGACTAATAACTGCTTTCATGTATTAAGTATTGTACTCGTCAAGCAAGTATAGAGACGTCCTACATACCGTAGTTTTGACGTGACAAATATATCCTCTCTCTTCACCAAACCTTCCTGGAAACATCTCTGAAGAGCCTCGCCTATCTCAGCTTCATTATGGTAAGCGTCAGCACAGTCAATCAGCCTGTAGCCTTCACGAAAGGCTACTTCAAGAACAGTGCCAGCATTTCCTTTTAGTTGATTTGTTCTAAGGTATAGTGTATATCATCGTATTAGCCTGGGTCACAGAGAGAGCACGCTATAGCAGCTTACAGTCCCATACCCCAATCCTATAACTGGCATCTTCTTTCCCGTGCTAAGGATAATCTCCGCTCCTATAACTGGCATCTTCTTTCCCGTGCTAAGGATAATCTCCGCGCCTATTGTAGCAGGCATCTCTCCCTGCTATTTACACCTCTGCCTGTAGTTGTCTGGCGTCGCCGACCCTTACCTTTCCTACTATTGGGAATACTAGAAGGAAAGGTAAGGGTCGGCGACGCCAGACTATGCCTGTAGTAACTTCGAGCTCATAAGTACAGCTGATGCATAGGTAAAAATCGTCAAGGAATTGAATCAGTTGGGTTACCTTTCTTTAATGTCAAGGTATCTTTGTTGCTTACAGTTGCTTTTTTAGTGCTTAAAAAAAAAACCCCACAAAAGTGCTAAAAAATAAAAAATAAAATGATTGAATTGTGGTATGTGCTCATACAAAAATATCAATGATTTGAATATTGAATGAATTTCTGATTGTTGGTATATTACTGATTTAAAAAAGACCAACTGCTTTCTTCTTGTCAGTTTGTTTCCATTGCGCCATCTTTGAGAATTCTACCTTGGTTACTTTGAATATTTTCTGTAATTTCAAGATAGTCAACAAGTAAAAATGAAAAGAAAAACAACAATAATAAATAATAATAATAAATAAATAATAATAATAATAATAAATAATGATGATGATAATAATAATAATAATAATAATAATAATAATAATTGGCGAGCGAGCGGAGCAAGCGAGACACTTACAGTAACACAATTGAAAATTGGGGATGTTTGTTTGTTTACATATATGTTTGGACGTACGTATGTCATTTTGTACTTTGACCCTCGTGCATTTTTATGTTCGCTCTGTGTTCGACCCTGTCCCAAACTTCACTAAACAGAATCCTCCCGTTTAGCGATCATTACCCGTATCACCTTAGAAATTACCACTTTGAATTGTTTTGCGGGTGAAGTTAAAACTCAAAAACTTATGGGAGCTCCATTTCTATTCGAGTTAGTGGCGGTGGTAAGTTAATACGCTATTTGTCACAGTTATAAGCCCTACTCAACAGTATTTACTTGAAAATTCATTGTCCACTAGACGAACCACAAAGGTAAGTCTTGCGTAGGTATGTTCAGTTGTGTGAAAGTATTGTGCGTTACAACTACTATTAAGAATATATCACAAAGAAAAATTTAAATAACGTGACTTGATTTTGTTGCTTCTTTTTCAATTCAAACAGTTTGCGGGGAGCAGTTACTATGGCATTGAATCCCATTTACCGCATATTGCGTAATTTAACAACTCGACTTTATTTTAGTAGCTTGAATGTTAGTTGTTAAAAATCAATCGTTTAACAATAGTGTAGTTTAAGGCTTGCTCGCCATTTATGCTCCAGCACACCACTAGTAATAATAATAATAATAATCCACCTCTTCCACTTACCAAGAAATCTTCATCACTGAGGTAGATCTCTAGTTTAGCTGGGTCAACACCCTCAGGAGGAGGCTTCTGCCTCAAATCTTCCAACTTAAATTGCGTTCTGCTGTATTTAGCCAATTCACATTCCAGATCCAATCTATTAGCATAAGACTTTCCCTAAAGAAAAAATTAATAAAAAAGTTTCAAATTAATTTGATGAAGCATTCAGTCCTCCCAATTTCTACCTTGCAATTAAGTTCCTGGACTGTCTTGTCGTCCTCCCAGGAAGGGAATAGGTTCTTGAACCTGTTATGCTCAGACCCAGCCATAACCACGAAGGTGCGAGGAGTTCTTGTCCGTTTGCACGCTACAGTGTAACAGAAGTTAATAAAGTTGATAACATGTCATTGAGCATTGAGAATGTAGTTATGAAAATTACCAACACATTAAATTTAACATACTATGTGCTTAACAGCAGATATTGACACACTGAAAGCTCTCAAAGGAAGTAGTATTAGTTAATTATCTATTACCTGATATGACTAACAAAATCCCTACAGTATAAAGTACAAATTATGATATAGCTCGTGGGTAAACATAGTTAGCATAATAAATAAGTGAGGCTCAGGATGAGAGAGTGGCAGTGGACGGAGCAATGCACATGTAACTACATATTTCTTCACAGACTTAACACAAGATACTTCCAGATGTGCAGTAACAGGAATAACCTAGTGTTCTACTCCACCCTTCCCCTCCCCACAACCCCCTCACCTCTCCCCTCTCCCTCCACCCCCACCCCAGCAAGCCCCTCTAATTTACCCTAATTTTATTCTATACTCAAAATACACACATACTAACTGGATGTAATGCCAGGTTTGGATAAGTGGACTGTGAATGCCCAAAACATGAACCTTATCTAGCCAGCCAGAGGTCATCCAACATAACTCTCATCAGTAGGAGGAATGGGTAAGTTATGAGGAGGTAAATTACACGTATGTGACTGGTACACCCACCCCACCCCACTACTAGTGCCATCTCCTACCTTGCACATAGAGCTGTGCAGTCTCCATGGCCAATTTCTTGTCTCGGAGCCATCTCGAGTGAGAGCTTCCCGTGGTGGCATTGGCTTCCTTCAGTAACTTGTTCTTCTCCACTGGCCACCAGCCCAGCCAGATATACACCTCAGTCCAACCATCCACCAAAAATATAGCTGTAAATAACAAACAAAACAATAACAAAAAAGACATATAAAATGTCTTTAAATATCCTCCCCCCCTCCCCTCCCAGCTCCTTTCCCCTAAATGTTCCTTCCTTTTACTCTACGTTCTCTACATACCAGGTTGGGGCACTGAGTAGAGGTTGCTCTGAGTGAAGGGAAAAGCATTATTTTCTTCATTTCTACTTGTACAAAGGACCTCATCCGCACAAAACTCTCCAATAGTGCTGGATAATTCAAACAGCCGAAGGGTGTAGTCATATTTTTTGACATCTGCAACACACATACAACATTACTTAATAAATTATATTAATAACAAAAAATGATAATGCTTACCGTTGATTAACGAGATATAGTTGTCCTTCTTGCCCAAAAGGCTGCACAAATCGTTGGGTTCGTGGCCTTCGTTCACTCTCACTAATTCCACACCAGGAATCCTAAATATAACAGGAAAAAATTTAGTAAATGTACCAGCTTAAAGTAACTTGCTATTTTTTCTAATAAAGTAAAGAGTCAAGTTGACCAATAAAATTGCAAACACACACACACACACACAATGAATTAAAACTAACTCAAATGGTATGCACTGTGAGAGTTAAACACCTTTTGAGTGTGATCAATACTTACACCCTTTATTTGAGGTTTAGGAAAAAGTTAAAAGAAACTTTCCTTAACTTGAATAAAAAAAACACACAAAAAAACAACAACATACCAAATCATAAGTATATAAATGAGCATACATGTATATGAAAAAATTTCCATCGTTATGATTTGAAAGTGTCATTCTTGTTTTGCTTGTGAATATCTACCATGTTGACAAGCAGTCTGTATTGTCAACTCCCTCCACACACTCTTACCTGGTCCTCAGCATCCTTGCAGACTGAGTGGCACAACGTTTGAGAATCTTCGTGCTCCTACAGCCATACCACACAAACGCTCTACCAGCGCTGGCATCGTAAACAATATAACAGCCTCTGGAGCGCAGGCAACTGCTGAGAGGTTGGAGGTTGTCCTCTGGCGTCACCTCCACCAGACAAGCCTCGTTCTTCATCTGGCCGTTCACAGTAAACAGGCGCACGGTGTTACTGTGAGACTGGAGAGAGTTTGTGTCTGACCTACACGAAGGATATGAACACACATGAAGACAGAATGTGGCAACACGTATCACAGAGAAGGAAGATAGAGAGCAGGAGCTCTTATCACTCACACACTTAAGTATGTTATAACGTGTGACTCTATTCCGGTGTACTTGATTGACTTCCACGCGGAATAAACAAGAGAGAATACTTTGACTGGGTGACCAGTTGAAATTGTCTTTTTATACTCAGACGAGATATTAGTGGATGTAATTACAGAGAAATACATACTATTTTCCATTTCCAGTAATGACTGGCTTTCAAAAAAAAAAAAAAAAAAAATGAACTAGTTGCTGGAGCCAAGATTATCCTAAACTTCCTTCTTCAGGTAATTTTTATGAATCTAGAATGATCAGTTTACTATATTTTTTTTTTGCCCTGATAATATATGACGGATACAATATAGCTATGTATGTATATGAATGAGTTGGGATGGAATTGAAAGCTTTACTAATGCACCACAGCTTCGCAACAGACATTACTGTTGACTCACTTTCCCTTGAGAATGATCATGCCTCCACTGAAAAGGTTGACGAATGCCGGTGGTTCCTTGCCTTGCTCCACTCTCACCTGGGGCCCCTTCTCCTTGTCCAGCTCCACTGTCATCAGAGCAGAGGCACCTTTCTCATTGATGGTACAGTGTTCACCTAAAGCAAGACATGACAGAGTACATGTAATTCCAGAGTGACAGAATGGATGTATGTTAATTTATCACCAGTAAAAAAAAAAAGAAATTGGTGCACTTTCAATTCAGAGTACCAAATAAATAATAGTAACAAAAACAAAAAGTAACATAAACAACAACAATAATAATAGCAACAATAATAATAGCAACAATAATAATAGCAACTATAATAATAGCAACTATAATAATAGCAACTATAATAATAGCAACTATAATAATAGCAACTATAATAATAGCAACAATAATAACAGCAACTATAATAATAGCAACTATAATAATAGCAACTATAATAATAGCAACTATAATAATAGCAACTATAATAATAGCAACTATAATAATAGCAACTATAATAATAGCAACTATAATAATAGCAACTATAATAATAGCATAGCAACTATAATAATAGCAACTATAATAATAGCAACTATAATAATAGCAACTATAATAATAGCAACTATAATAATAGCAACTATAATAATAGCAACTATAATAATAGCAACTAGCAACTATAATAATAGCAACTATAATAATAGCAACAATAAATTTGAAACCAAATAATCTGCAGTAGTTTGGAATATACAACAACAAAAAAAAACAACCCGAAACTCAACACCCGTTCAGTGTTTTTAAGTTTTGTCCAGAAAGCTCTGCCTGCCAGCTAAAGCTCACCTTGCCAGAAGAAGTAGGCACACCTGTCTCTCCCACCTGACTCCAACATCTTCTTCTCCTCTTCATTTTCTTCCTCCTCCGGATCGCTGTCAGAGTCCAACAGATCTCCCGGAGCTGGAGCTCGCTTCTCTTTCTTGACAGGAGGCGCTTTTCCTTCCTTGGCTTGTTGAAGACTCCTCTGATACTCTCTGTCACGAGCAAAAATTCCTTGGCCTGGACCAAGCCCTTCTAGCTCTCTAACAACCTGACAACAACAAGTCAACAAACAATACTAAGTAGTGGCAACATTAATAGGAGGTAGAGAGAGTGAAGGGTTGAAGGGTTGGGTGTGGGAAGGTGAGAGGGGAGGGGCGAGTTGCAAGCAGCATGTACATAAATGAGCACCACTGACCGTGATTTGGTGGCCCCATCTGACGACGTAGGCCTCACTGGTGTAGAAGATGCCACGATTCTGGCCTGAGATAACCACATTGTCAAACTCTTTCACCACCCATTTCTTCACCTCAACTGTTCGAACACGATTACGAGAAAAGGAGGACCTATAATAATAATAATAACAACAACAACAATAATAACAATAATAATAATAATATATAGTACTCAAAGAAATTTAGCTCATTCTCTTCATATTTGTGCAGTTGAAGAGAGCTTACTTCGATACTTTAAAATTCCCCTGGCCTCTGTAGATGTTATCACCTTCCAATCGAAGACCCTCAAATGGTAAAGGGTTCTTGAGCATCTTGTCAACATCAGCTGGTTTCATCTCTATCTGGATTACTGGCTTATCCTAAACATACATACATACATAAATATAAAACCACAATATTTAAAAATGATAACGCTTTTGCAGTAATTGCTTTAATTAAAGGTATGTCCTCTCCCTGTCACTGTCCCCATAAACATTGAGTTACAATTATGTATTATAAAGAACTAGTCAACTCATCACTGGCCAGTGATGCTACTTATGTCTTGCTATTACACACACAACATCTCTTCAGCATACATGCCTATTACACCACCACAGCCACTTGCCTGCATTTCTCCAGATGACACATGGCCCTTCATCTTGATGATACGTCCAGCCTCCGGCCAATCGCTGAACTTCTCCCGGAAGAGGATGCTCTCACAGCCCTCTGTAACCCTGCATAGCAAACAGCACCAGATATGTCTCTCACACGCTCACTGCAAATCAAAGGCTGGCTACATGGCAGCTGTGATACAGCCAACCAAACATTCCCCCCATTACTCTCCTCCTCCTTCTTCCCTTGAGAGACGTATTTACTACGTTCTTCAACATTATAATATATTCATTGTACACTTTTTTTTCCTTAGTAACAATTATTATAATTCATAACAGAAGAAGTTTCAACCTCGTAAGGTCTTCATCAATTTTGAAAACACAAGAACTAATAAAAGACCTTTTAAGGTTGAAACGTCTTTTTTGTTATTTATAAATTACAATACTACTACGAAAAAGTTATATCCAATACCAGTAATGGAGAATTTTAATTTTTTTAATTTTTTTAATTTTATAATACAAGTTAGCAACAACAACAATACTATATAACAACACTGGCAGAAATTAAGTCCACTACCTTGCAAATAGAGCCCACTCTGGTCGAGGCTTCATGTCTGCTCTGACCACTTTGGACGACCTCCTGCCGCTCAAGTTGGTGATACTGTGCCGAGGGGATCGCATGCTTCCCCGTGGGCGGTAGCGGCCAGAGCTGCGGGCGGGGCTGTTGCGCAAGCTGAAGGCCGGAGTCTTGCAGCCACTGTCAAACAACTTCTTGCCCAACTCCATGGCCTTGCGACGGAACGCTGCCTTGGACTGGTTGCCGATCCACACGTACATCTCTGAGTAGAAGTCAAACAGGAATATCTGGGGAGGGGGAGGGAGTGCAGCAGTAAGAATGTTTATAGGCAAGTTATCTCATCTGAGTCCTGGTAGACTACACCACAGAATCTATGGCATGTGACCTAGTAATTATTTAGTCCTCCTTGTACTGCAAGTAGCAACAAATAACATATACCAAGAAAGACAATACCTTCATCACCATAAACCATTCATCATTACCACCACCATCATCATCATAATGATAATCATCATCATCATCACCACCATAATGATAATCATCATAACCACCATCACCATAGCTTCCATTCAAACTAATATCTGCAGCTGCACCAGTGGTATCACTGCAGCTGCTCAGCAGCTGCTAGCAGAACACTACACACACTAGCTACAAGAACACACACACAACAACCTTGCCCCCTAACAACATAGCCTCTCTGTGGGAGTGGCTTTGAAGTATCCACGAGGGAAGAGTAAGTGCAGTGCATGGTAGAGGGGAAGGAAGATCAAATCACACAAGCAATCATGCACACACTCAGGACCTGTAGTGCAACAAATTTGACTATCAGATTGACAAGGCGCCCAGCAACAAAGTGGAACAATAGCACTAAATAGCTTGTTGTGTTGTTTTTATATTCAAATTATACACAGTCCTGAGTCTAAGACTATTCTTGGGAGACCAACAGAATTATAAAACATTGGCATAAGAAGGGGGAGGGGATTTGGGAGCTAGAGTCCCCCCCTTAATTTGGGGCCCCAATATATACATATTATACATTTGATACAGGAGAATATCACGAGTCTGTTGGCTTAGTATTTACGCGAGTGCCGCAGGCACGAGCGTAAATACCGCCAATCAGGCTCTGTTCAGTACCTAATAAAATGAGGTAATTTTAATATGAACACCTTTAAACCACAAAACATGTGCCCTTAGAGTCCCTCCCGCCAACAAAACATCTTATACACACACACACACAAACATTCATCTACCCACCTGCTTGGTGTCGAGGAGTTCCACAGTGACCATCTTGACAGAGTTTTCATGAATAGGCACAAACTGGAGAGAACCCTTGTCTGTTCCCTCTAGTCTGTACACCACAGTGACCATGCTCACTGCCCTCTCATACACCTCGTCACCAGGCACCGACTCCGATGCTAAACACACACACACACACACACACACACACACAATATATATATATATATATAATTCAGTCATTCTCGGCTGAAGAAATTATAAAAATAGCAAATTTATCAGTTCCAACACCCAATATATGTCAGAACTGAAAAAAAAAATGCTATCAATATAATTATGTGTGTGTGCATATTAGCACATAACGGAAATGTAAATCCATATCTAGACATGCCCAACCTAAACATCATTAATCTAACTCCCTCCCCCTTTACCCACCTTCTCTTCCCATCCCTTTCCCATGACATACATAAACACAACATACATTTGACGCCTGTCTTGCCCCCAAGCAATTCCCAAAATTTCTCGTCCCTCTTGGAGTTGAGATTAGAGGCACGGTCCTCCTCCTTCAGCACGGTCGCAGAAGTGGCCTTGCAGCCCAGCTCTTTCTTATGAATAATTCTCATCACCACATCAGAACCCTGACATCAATCAATCATAATCAACAAAAATAAATTTCTGCACTTTACATTGTACATACATACACAAAATGATATACAGGAATTACTAAACAAATAAACAGTTGAATGAAATTGACCCCTCATCTGTTGAACAAACCTGTAATTCTGTATGAATGAACGGGCATGCTCAGTAGACTCACAATTACCTGTGGGAAAAAAGAGGGGGGGAGATCCGATTGTAGGGAACAAACAAGCTAAGAACAGACCAGGCTCACTTCCTAGTCCTTGATGTTCTACCTAATAGCTTTAAAATGTACCCATACAGATTAACTAACAAACGGGTGCTTGACTTTTCTCATTGGAGTCGTAGCGCGTGTAGTAAAATAGCCCAACAGTCTTAACTCAATGTTGATAATGCTTCACTGCCGCAAACACACATACGTACAGCAATACATGTACAGCTCACGGAGGACTGAATATCAGTCTGGGAATTTAGTTGCATGACAATAATTGCTCTCTGGTTCTTGCTGTGTTATACAATTAGAAGAAGAAGGGGGCAAGACTCTCAGTGTATTGAAAAAAAGGAGGGGAAACTTTGAGACACACTAAGGAAGTGAAATAAAGTTGTGCAATGATGCTATAATTCTGTATAATCAACAAATATTTAGTCATTGCCATGGCGACTAATTGCATTAAACTAATGCACCTCCAAGTAACTGTCGTGCTCTGCGATTAATTCATGCGGCACTGCCTCTACATATGCAAAAACTATAAATACCAATTAAAAAACAACAACAACAAAAAAACAACCCCATAAAACATCCAACAAAGCAAACTCCAATTAAAGCATCCTACAGAGCAAACTCCAATTAAAGCATCCTACAGAGCAAACAGCACCCATACAAACAGAGCAATTGACATAAAATGCCATACCAAGTCTCCAGTACACGCGCCAGTAATGCCGGCAATCCCTAGCAATCGCTATGAGAGTTGGGCCACTTGACAACACATTACTGACAGCATATCAACACTCCTAACTCTTTACATTTGTGGAAGGAAAAAGAAAAAAAAAACGACACTTCCCAGGATTCCCTGGTAGAGAGGGAGCTGGTGCTCAATAAATGGAATATCTAGGCATCTATCACTCGTACAATATCATGAGACATAGGCTTAACTGTATTACCTTCCAGACTAATCCATGGTCTAGGCATGCTCTACAACATCTACCACTGCTGAGGAAGATGATAATTACATTTTTTTTAAACCGTTATTTGCAAAGCAAACCATAACAATCATGATGCTCCTTAAGCTAGTGGCGCGATAGGAATTGACGCTGTGCATACCACACCCACTTCTTCCTTGGAACTCGCTTCCCATCACGCATATCATATTCAAGTCACAACAGTTGGTGGGCGTGAACCCACAACATCAGCTACATTCCAGATATAATTATCATAATGTATTGACCAGAAACTCCAGCTCTCATACAAACAAACACACACACACACACACACACACACACACACACACACACACACAAGACAGTTATTCACACGTTTCCCATCACATTCCACATCCTATACACTTAAACTAGGACAGCAAGAGTGCCAGACTCGTCAGGAATTGTGCTCCAAATTATATCCCAAAGATTTTAAACAATCGACTTTTAAGAGGAAAAAACCGGCATTAACTTTTAGCGAGTAATAGAACTCCATGTGTAACCATCACACAAACACTTTCATAAGTACTACCATATTGCATGCATGTATCATTATCCATTGTTTTTACCCATGGACCCCTTACCCTGGCTTTCTCGATAACGTTGGCAGATTTGCCGACCCAGTGGAACAGCTTATCTGGGGTCACCACCAGGAACACATCTCCAGAGTTCAGTGACGTACCTGCCGGCTCCACGAGACGAGTCTGAATGTTCCGGCGACCTGCATGCAAAAAAAAAACAAAAAAAAAAACTTATAAATTACTCATGTATTAAAACATGTGAATGGAATTTTACTAACGGGTACAGTGCCACTTCTCCCACCAGGTGCCCGGCAAAGCTAACCTGAGCAAAGAGATCAATTTACTTCTCTTTCAAATTACTGATATTTGAGAGAGAACTAAGTGTGAGGATATGGTCCATTGGATGGATTGAATGTAACACTCAATATACATAGTAGAAAGCACATGTATGAACAACAAGCTGAATGATATATACATGCATGTGTGTGCAGCGAATACATTTTTTAAACCTTTCATATACAAACCTGACATATCACTTTTTTTTGCTCAGTTTCTAATTATCTTTTATAAATACGATATTGGCGTGTGATCGAAAACACCACATCCTGGGCTTTTAAACCCAAACGACAAATAACATTGCCAAATTTCCAAACAGCTAGCCACTGAAGCAAGTAGGTACACGACACAAAATGAAGAACGGCTGACCTTTGACCTGGAGCAGCATGACCGGATGGCTTGTGTTGTACTCTGCACCTGACGCAGTGCCCGGACCGGCCGAAGAGCTGTCATGGAAACTCCCGGCCTGGTCGGACATCATCTGCTCCAGGGCGGTCGTCTTGCGCAGCTTGACGGTGCTGAAGTCCACCTTGGCAGCAAGACCTGCCACAGCAGAGGGAGCCAGGTTCTTCTTGGCTAATGGGGACATATTATTAGTACGAACAACAAACAGTCAATAAATAAACAAATAAAAACACACAACACTCCAAAATCTGGTGCTAAATACGTGAGACCCGAAAGGACATGGTGTATAAGGACAAATTTAACCTCAGGCTACAAACATTAAGCTATATCTCAAACTGAGGGGTTGTTACAAAAAAAGGAAGAAGAAAAAAGAAAGCAAACAAGGTAATTGAAATGCCTGAACCAGTCAAACACGAGTAAGTAAATTCTACTTTCAGATACTATTTATGTATTCATCTACTGTATGCATATTCATAACGATTCCTTACCATACTCGTATGATCCAAAACAAATAAAAGCCATCGACTCAAATAGAAGCAAAAACAAACACCTGTAACTCCTTAGCTACTAATTTAGCTATACTAAAATACTAGAAAACCAAAACCTTCCAATACTGAAGTCTACACTGACACAGATTGTTGAGCTTGCATCTGCCCCGAAGCAATCACCTGCCAACTGTGCTGCACAGATGGTACACTCCTCCTTATATAGTGGCCCGCCCTCCCCCTCAGGTCATTACACGCAGCCGGTATGCTTACAACTGCCACGAAACACTAGCAGTGCCAAAAACTTTTTTTTATTAAGTACAAGGGAGGGAGGGAGGCACGGGCAACAACATGCACAGGGGGTTGCGGTGGCTGGTCAATAGACCAACACGACACATGTCCACCAGCCAATCCAACAACAGACACAGACACGGCTACAACAATAACCTCATGTAAGCAAGCACTAGAAACTCATGCATGTACGCACAAACACAACCCCAGGCGAAGTGGGAGGGAGGGAGGGAGGGGGAGGGGGGCATGAGTAACTTGGTTACGGGAAAAAATATGTGTATAGAACAATAAAAAAAAATAGGTCAGTGATAATTATTATTTATTATTTATTTATTATTTAGCTCAAGCGTCATCTCTCTCCTCCAAGCACTATCTTTGTACGTCTTGGATACGAAGGAGTAATTCAGGAAGCCGGGAATCACCTGGCACCACTTGAACCTCAAGGGTAGCAGAGCTTTGAAGGAAGTCTTGCGTGTGTGAGTTCAGATGTCCATTACGGAGGAGAGGAGGCGGGGGGAGCTTGGTGGGGGGAGGAAGACGAGGGCAATTAAGAGAACACGTTTCATTGTCTTTGATGTGATTGTGCAACTCAAGAACCTCTGAGAACTAGCTGTGAGCCAACCCTTGAATGATTGATTGAAGTAGATACAAACATTAGAAGCCACTTGAGAAGAAAGGGAGAAAGACTCGAGACAAACAAAATTTCACTCCCAAAAAGCGCATAGACACAAAACACAGTCTTCCTCAAAGTGGATCCACCCACAACGCCTGTTAATACTCCGCACCCTCCAATACAGACACACACACACACACACATACATATTCCTCCCCCCTCCCTACCTCCCTTGCTCACCCATGTAAGTGGAGTAAGTGTTTGAGTCCAGCTTTTCTTCTTCTTCGTCCTGGCGGCTGATGTCAGAAGAGACGTCTGTGCGGTTGCTGAGGATTTTCAGGTGGGAGGCGGATGCTTTCTGTCGTGCCTTAGGGCGCACTGCCCGACGATGATCAGATGACACCAACCTAAAAAACAACAACATAACATAAGCCAGCAAATCATAACATATTTAGCGGGAAGTTGCCACCAAAAGTAGCCCCCACCCCTGTGAGAATAGCCATTCAATGCATAGAGATGGTCATAGGAGATGGCGGGCATGGAAATCGGACACGTGTCTGATCACTCCAGATGGAGCCCACTAACTATCAAGGCCATTATGTGAGAAATTTTGTCACCAGTTATCACTACGACCCAGTATTGTATGTAAGTGTCAATTAGCAATTAATTTAGTGAATCGAACTAGGGAGTGAAATTCTATCTAAGCACTGTTACACATAAGCAAAACAATTAGACAGTGTTTACTGTTAACCCCACAGCTATCTATTTGCATTTCAGTTCATTAAGAACGTGACATTCACACTTGCTTTCTTACATCTTAGCCTGGGAGCTGATCTGATCGAATGCCGCCATAATCTCTCCCGAGCTGCTCTGCTTCCTGAGCGTTCCTCCGCTGCTCATGCGCTTCAACGTACTGCTCCTGGACGGGGAGAGAGCCAGTGGGTCAGCCACTGTCGCGGCAGGGGGAAGTCCCCCACCGGCCTTGCTCCCCCTGCGCAGGGTATTCCCCTTCTGGGTGTGGGCCACGGAGAGTTTCCTGGGTACTCTCATAGACATGGTGGTGGAAGAGCGGGTGAAACCAGACGGAGCGATGCTGCTCTTGGATTTCCTCATCGTGGCGTACATTCCTCCTCCGAGTCCACTGCCGGAGCTGCTGGATAAAGTGCCAGGCGGTGCCAGAGAGCTCCGCCTGTCTCTGCCCAGCGTGGAGCTGGAGCCCGGTCTCACCTTCTTGAGAATGTCCCCACTACTGACACGCCTCATGGACTTGCGACTGGAGGCGGGTCCCAGCGAGGACCTGTGGGCATCTGAGACGTGGACGTCAGAGTCCGTTTTCTTCTCGTGCTGTTTCTGGTGGCTCTGTTGTTGTTGCTGCTGTTGTATGGCAGCTACGGATGCCTTCCGACCAGTGACATTGGCAGACCCTGGCCGGATCATGCGCGTTGAGGCCCTGGATTTTAAAGACCTGTTGAGGATAGAGTTTCTCCTTGACTCGGGGGCTTTCTTAGGAGCCTCGGGGGGAACATTTGTACCGGCATCACTCTCTCGCCTAGCAGAAGCAGGAAGGAGAGGTGTCGACTGCACCTTAGCCATGGGCCTTCCCTTAGGGCTGGCATCCCCCATGACAACCATCCTAGGTCTGGTTGTACCCATCGAACTGGTGGAAGTCTTGCCAAGGGCGCTGGTAGATTTAACCTTAGGCTCTGATACCTTTGCTGTCAAGGGCACCTTTGGAGGCCGATTAGAAGACACAACTTTCTTAGCCTCAGACTTTGGACTTTTAGTTGAAAGGTCCATGCTTCTCTTGGTTGACAGTGGAGATTTAGTGGACTTCAGTTTGTCGTCTTTGACTTTCATGACTGATTTGGATGTTATGGAAGGACTGGAATGCTGCTTGGATACTCCGATATTATTCACCTTGATGTTCACCACCGTCACCTTTTCACTGGAGCCTTTACGATCTTCAGTCGACTTTCTGTGCAAGAGAGGAGAGAACTTCGGTGATGGAGCCTTCTCAGGAGATTGAGAACCATCTCTAGCAGTGTGCTTACGAGACGTTGGTACGGGATTCAGATTCACACTAGATTCAACAAACACATCGGCAACACCCTTGTCATCGCCTTGCTTGGAAGTAGCGTCAGACTCGGTTAGATCACCCAACTTCTTCTCCACACTGGCAAGAAGGCTCTCCACATCCAAGCCCAGAGAAGACGAAGGCAGATTTTTTCCGCTTGGCAAAGTACTTTCTCCGAAGAAAGTTTTAGACACAACTGGTGATTGCATAGGTGATTCGCTGCATGAGATGCCTATTCTCCTCTTTCTCTGCGAGCCGCGACTGGAAGATGATCCAGAACTGCTCTCACTGAGGGCACGCTGCTTTATCGTCACCTCAGAGATTCCAGTCAGAGGACTAGGTTTTGCTGACTCAGCTAAGGCACTGCGCTCCATCACAGGTGAAGGCTGGTTGCTGTTATCCGGAGACTTGTTCATCTTGAGAGGTTTACGGACATTGGAGAAGCGGGAAAAGCTAGGAGAAGTTTTGGTGTTTGGAGAGTTGACTTCAGGAGCACCCAAGCTCATTTTGGTGAGTTTAGGAGGAGCAGCTTTCCTGGTAGAGGGCACTGAGACTTTTTTTGAAGAAGCGTTTCCCGTTACAGAGCTAGTTGATGCTGATTTGGGAGTGACCCCGCCAGAGGAAGAGGGAGTGACCTTTCTGAGCATCAGCGGGCTTGCTTTAGAAGGGGCTGAGCTGAGTTGGCCAGAACTCCTGGGAACCCGAGGACTACCAGGAGGCGAGACATCAAGAGTCGTTGGAGCAGTGGCCTTGGCTTTTCTCACTGCTGAAGCTCCTTTTGGCGAGCCTGGAGGAATGGATGAAGATGAAGTTGACGAGGACAATTTTGGTGGACTCCTGGTCGTTTTAGAGGAGGCTAGTGGACTCATGCTACTGGAAGTAGGGGCAGACGCCTTTCTAGTGCCTGCTGCTATAGAAGACTTGTTTCTTGACGTGGGAGACGAGGTACTGCTGACTCTCTTCTGGGAAAGAGGGCTGACAATTTTTACCGGACTTTGCTTTCCTTGCGACTGCAAACTAGAGGTAGGAGATCCTTTACCAGAACTTACGCTCCTCTTAACGGATGATCGTGGGCTAACGGTAGGGCTCGGGCTTGAAGTACTCACTCTAGTCGTCGATCGCGGGCTGCTGATTGGAGACCCTTTACCCAACCCTGAACTCGCCCTTCTTTTTTCAGACGACCGAGGACTGCCGCTAGGAGATCCTTTCCCGGTCTCTGAGCGTGCCTTGCCTGAAGACCGGGGGCTTATAGGAGACCCTTTTCCAGGTACAGAAGTTCCTCTCGTTACAGTTCGTGGACTAGCAGCAGTTGGTGACGAGATTGACGACGGTTTCTTTGCTACTGGGCTTCCCGTATACTTAGCATTCACCCCACCACTTCCACCTGTGCTTTTCCTCTGTACTTTGGTTCCAGATGAACGGACATCCGGCCTTACCCCTGACCTGGGTGACAGATTCAGTCTGTATTTCACTTCCGGCATTTCCAAATCATTCACTTGTTTCTTTGCCATCCTTTTGGGTTGGGATCCTGGGGCTGCAACTGCAGACTGCGGCCTGCTGGGGGGGAAGGCTTCCTTCTTGGCAGATTGAGAGTCAGACGAAGTTACACTGGTGCCACTCCCTTCAAAGCTGCCAGAAAACGACAGAGGGATGTCCAGATTGGAGCCTGATGTGGTAAATTCACTTGAAGATTCTACATTGTCCACCACTTCAACTTTCTTGATGGCTTTTGTCTCAGGCTTCTTGGCAATGGGAGATTTGGCTACATTTTCTTTGCTGTTTCCTCCCACTACCAAGCTCTTGATCCTTTGGGCCAAAGATGTCTTTCTCTTCTTGGTCTGCTTCCCGCCAGATGCATCTGAGCCACTACTCTCCGGTGTTACTTCCCTGCTTCCCAGACTACGAGAAGGGGAAGGTGTGGAATTCGCACTAAATTTCCTGAAGTGACCACTTATGTCCGGTGAAGAAGAGCTTTCTCGCATGTCATCGCGAAAGCTCTGGGAAGTTTTCTTAGCCTTTCTGAAGGGCGAGAATGACTTCTTGCCCGATGAGCTAGAAGCACTTCGTTCAAGCGCACGAGACCTCTCCTCTTCATCTGTGAAGTCATGGAGTCGAGATACATGAGACAGCGGACTGAATTCATTACTTGGAGTCCTCTTACTGCCAAACAGCTTCTTTGTCCTTCCTTCCTTCTCCTCTTTCTTCCCAGCTATCCTTTCACTCCCATTGTAAGAATCCTCCTCCTCTTCTTCCACGATCTTCTCGGACACGTCACTTCTCACTGGCAATATGGGAAGCTTGTCTCTTCTTGACGATTTCTTACCCTCTTTTGCTTTCTTCTTTTTCTTACTCTCTCCCTCGCCTTTCTTCACCAATGCAGACTTGTCATCCTTGAACTCATCTAAAACTGGTAAAGGGTCATTATCCAGGACATCGGCCTGGCTCTGACTGGGATCAAAGAACCCGCTGCTGGGAATCATAGTGACTAAACCACTGCTGCCGTCTTCGTGGTCCCCATACACCACCGTAGTCTTCTGTGCCTGGCCCCGGATGACAGGTTCCTTCCAGACAGGACTGGTTGGAGAATCTTCCGTGTCTACAAATTGAAGGTTGCTAGAAAAAAACTGGGAGGCGGATGAAGTTTCGGAGCTCTTTGGTCTCTTGGGGCTCAGCAGCTGGTCGATGCCATCTACGGTGAAGCCGCTGGAAGACGAGTGAGTGGACAGACGTGATAAACTGCTATTCGCTCCGTCTCGGCTATCTTTCGGAAGATCACCATCCAAACCGTTGAGGATAGATTGGAATTCAGTGCTCAGTGCGAAGCTGTCAAGGTTCCTGTGCTGGTTATCATTGCCCAATGGAGACTCCAAACCTTCTTGATCTAGGACCACACTTTCTCTTCCTTCAAAAAGGCTGGTGACGGAATCTTTCGACATTTCAGTTATGGCTCGAAGTTGATTGGGCGTCAAAACAGGCGTATCCCTTCGCTGTGACGAGAACCCGCTGTCCCTCCGACTAGGATTGCTTGAGGTCATGGCGCATATTGCCTCGATTTGTGCTCGTGATAAAATTGGAGTGTTCCTTCTTTGTGAGAAGTCGTACACTTCCGGGGTGAGAGGAGAAAGAAAGTCCGAGCCATCATCTAACCCGTTTCTCTCCACACGAGAGAAGGATGGCAACTGAGATGCAGCTGGTGCCGCTCCAGTGCCAGAAACTGACTGTCTGCTTGAAGAGTCATTGGAGAGTGGGGCCGGTGGAGGTGATGATACTTTACCATTCCTCACTATTCCCTCGTCGTCTGTAGTTCCCTCAGAGGAGGCAGATCCTCTGTGATGGGGCCTGCCATTTTGAAGGCCGTTGGTTGCAGGATGGAAGGAAGAGAAGGATTCATGATGAGATGAAGAGTTGTGTTTTCTACCACCTGGACCACCAGTAGAGAAGTTCTATGAGGGGAAATAAAAGACACATAAATATACATGCCATTCCAAGTTATGTATGTATTGGATTGGGTAAGGTGGGATCAGTACAATGACACAATAACAGCAGAATGAGAGAGGGAATGAAGTGTTGTCTTTTGTTATGTTTTTCTAAACAGAGCTTTACCCATTGCTTTACCCATTGCTTCAGATGACAACCATGGTCCCAGCATGTGCCAGGTTCAAAGCTCAATTGAATGAATACCATTGTAATAAACAAATAATACAAAACAGTAATGCTGTGGGATATGCCCAAACATCTGGAGACCAAGTTATATAGCTGTCTTTGTCTTATAATTATACTACCTAAGCAGCAGATCTAGGGTCACTACATTGAGCAGGTGTTACCGACAACAGTCCTCTACCATCAGCTCTCGCTTTTGAGTGGATTCATACTAGTAGAAAATCATTTTCAGTGCTTCATCTCTTCAGCTTACAAAGAAGAACAACAATGAGCTCTTTAATGCCATTTGTAGCAAGCCCACCAAGTGACCAAGTGTCTGAAGACGTGGTCACACAGCAGCAAGCGTCTAACCAACCTGAAACTACTTCACTGGCGAGCGCAGCTATCAGCCAAGATTCAACCCAATGCATTCCAGATGAGGATGAGGCGGATGATTACACTAATGCCTTAAACAAACTGGGCATGCAAGTAAGATCCTTAGAAGGTCTACAGCAACACACACCAGACACGCACACTGCACACAATGCCAGCAAGACACATCCTCAACGTGACAAAAGTGTCTGTCATGGCCATTTCTCTACACTTGTAGCTCCAATAGAAGCTACATTACAGAAAGTCGAATCCATGCTGGAAGCCGAGATGCTAAAAACGAGAGAAAAAGGCCCACAACTTGCTGCGGAAACAGAAGAGAAACAACCGACACAAGACTTGCAAGTTAGCATCGGCATGATCAAGGACGAAAAGAAAAAAAATCAGAGGCTCCAGCAACTGCAGGAAGAGCAGCAGAGAGATAGAATCAAATTTGAGGAAATACAAACACGATTAGCAAACAGAGAAAAAGAGATCGCAGAGTTGAAGAAAGAACTTAAAGTGTGCAAGAAAAAGGAAGAAAACTACTCCTTGATTCTTGACGAAGAAGAAATTGAGGAAAGTGTAAAAAGATGCCAACAAATTAAACAACTGGTATATAAAATATCAACTATTGGCAAAGAAGAACAGAGAGAACTAATAAAAAAAATCTCTCAGGACATCAGTTGCATGAAGAAATTCAAGAGGAGGAAAAGCATATCATGGAAAAGGTAAGAAAGACGCTACTAGCGTTAATGTTTATGTTAATAGTTGAATTACTCTGACACACCCATTCTAACTCTCATCATCATTAGCTGTGAGCAAATGTATGTATTGCTTTTAATCTCACTACATGCAACAAAATTGAGTTAACTTGTTTGGTAATTATTGGAATTCCTAGTAATTAATGCAGACACCAGAAAACACTAGAAAGAAAACATACATACCTAGTAACTAGTCAACACCTTCAAGGGTATTTTCACAACGGAGTTTCAAGATTAGATGGGTTTGTTACCAATAAACTAATATGAGAGAAGGGACAAATTATTAGTCTTTCTCGTACTATGTATGGTCCCAATTTGTTAGTGGTATCATGCACTAGTAAGTATGATTAAACAAGTGAAAGAAACAGACTTTGGTCGGTCCATTCACATTCAACTGTCTAACACAAATTGAACTATGGTACAATGAGACTCTCTGCATACTGATACTCCTGATTTACTTTTTAGAAGGTTTGTGGAGGAAGAAAATTGTCGTTTCTATCAGGGGTTGTTTAATGCAGATACACAGTCTGTAGCAGTGATACCGATTACCCAACAAAAAACTTCCGGAGAAACAATCTGAAGACAGAGTTTTGTATGTAGATTGAGGGACCCTTTACCCAACAAAACTCTCACTAATGGAACAATACTATACAATGATGATAATGATAGCAATAACAACACTTTCAATACTTTTCAGTTTATTATAGGTTCTAAAACAAATTAAAAATGTTCCTCCTGTAATAATGCCATTCATTCTGTACCAGCTGATCCCAAAGATTGGAGCCTTCTATAGTGAGGTATCGAGGAAACAAATAATATGTGTTATAATAGAGTAAAGCCATATGAACATTACATGCATAGCTTTGCAAACAAGCGAAAATCCTTTTTATTTAAATATTGTGACAAAATATTATGTAATTTATCAAGTATCCAGTGTTAGTTTCTTGATGCCTACAGATTATGTCTCATTCAACACTTCAGTATTAGTGTAGGGGATGGGATGACCACAAAACCAACAATGAATTTATTTTATACATAGTCCATCCCATATTAGGGAGGTCATTCTAAAATATGCAATGAATTCTACAGGAAAGTTCACGATCAACAATACTTACTGACACATTTCAAACAAAGGGGAAAAATCTCAGGTTTCTTTTAAAGATCAGCTTTGGTTCGTTGTTGTTGTTTTTTTCAAGATGGCTTCTAAAGGATCTAACACCTCTCAAAAAAGAAGAGATTCCGGCAAGCAATTGACAAGCCAGCCAACTAGCACCTCAAAATCAATCAGTGGTGGTGACAAGAGAAAAGGTGGCAACAACACTGGCAAGAAGAAGGCAAGAGGGCGCAGCAAGGAGCCATTACTACTCGAAGATCAGGTCTCAGACAAAGAATTAGGAACAGAACACGCAATTCTGACTACTTGTGACTCCAACCCCATCAGTCTGCAGCTGGTAAAAGACCAAGGCAAGACTAGCAAAGTCAGTGAGCCACTGGATGCCAGTAACTGCACATCCACCAGACCTCTGTCCGCCATTTCCACTTCCACTGATGAGGGCATCGGCATATCTCCACGAAGCTCAACTGGAATTATAGAAGCCGGAGAAGTTGCAGAAAGTGGAGTTGGTGGGAGGAGCCGCAACAGCCACTCCAAGTCCAGCAGCATCAGTAGCAGTGACTGCTACAAAATCCTGGAAGACGAGGAACAAGAAATGGAAGGATTTCACGGCAGCTTGGATAAATGTCACAGCGACACTGTAAATATTGTGCAACAAAAAAATATCCTTGAAGACATGCCAGTAATTCCGGTTCTAGAAGAGACTGACTCCTATCTTGACCTGACACTCACACCGACCATTCCTCGATCAAACACTGCTGGAGCGGAAAAGCTTCAAACATCGCCAAAGATGTTCCATGCATCGCACTCCAATGCATCAACTGGCGACACTTGCCCTTTCACCCCCATGAAGCCGCACCAGGTAACTTCTGAGGGGGAATTGGAATATGCCGAGACCCCTAACCGGCTGCTAGTACAAGAGGAAGGCCATGCCAAACCCACGCTTGCCACCTTTAACATGATCATGCGCGAGGCCACCGTGGCAATTGTCAGGGATAACTTTGATAGAGTCACTCAAGAACACGACAGAATTCTCGAACACTATGAAACAACAATTGTCACACTCAAAAACGAACGAATGAAACTGAAGAAACAATTTGAAACAGAGAAAAAAAATCTCAGCAAGGAGATACTCCGGGAAAGGGAACAAAAGGAAATGGAAAGTGCAAAAACGAGTGATCTAATTGCTGAGGTAGGGACACTCAGAGCAAACACCAGGGAGTTTCAGCGGACCAAAGACGAGGTGGAAGAGCTGAAAATCACCCTAAGAGAGAAGGAAGAAGAGCTACAGAAGCTGCGGAAGAATATGCAAGATCAGAGTGAAAAGCTGAGTCCCTTTCTGCCACAAGTGCAGGCCGACGCCGAGCAAATCGAGCAGATGGATGACAGTGAGATGCGCCTCCAATTTCTATTCCTAATACAACCTGACAAGAAAACAATTGAGGACGAGATACACCGACAGAAAAACCGGTCTCCAAAAAGGCCTTATACAGTCTGAGGTCAAACAGTAACTTCACCTCATGAGGTAGTAGTAGTCATGTATGTATTCCCACAATAGAATCGATTCGCAAGAAAATCTTTGACTGCTCCATTTAAGGGACTTCTGGTATGTAAATTATACAAACATATTAACTAGTGTTTACACCCACACCTTCTGAGCACTAATTAAACCATGTACATGACACATGGGCAGCATAGCATTGACCCAAGCAACTGAAAGAGGAAGTTATGACACAAATTGAAGGTGTAATTACAGTGGAATAGGTTGCTGGCAACACAATGAGCTACCCAGCAAGAGTCAATATATACATACATACTTGTTGCACAAGTCAGCGTACTATGGGGAGATATTTCAAGAGCATGTGTAAGTATTTTCATGAGCCGAAGGCAGTGAAAATGCAAGTGTGAGAGTGAAGTGTCATCCCCATATTGTATGACGAGTGTATTAAATTATTTCTTGTACACTGGATATTTTTCCTAAACAGTAAAATGGTATTGCTTCAAAGCCTTGTCATTCAGAGTTGACTCCGCCATTCATTTAAAAATAAAGCTGTCCAGAACTACGCACGGGCGCGTTAGAGAGTTCAATTAGCGTTCAATATGGGAAATATTGAACACATGTGTGATGCGGAAATACTCAAGGAAAATAATCCAATGTACAATATATATAATGATATATACATATATATATATATATATATATATACACATAAGATGAAGTACTCTAGATACACGAGGTCACTTTCACTACTAGAGGTGTCTCTAATAAACATGCTCCCCTGAGTGGCATCACATGACCTCTAGTCCAATCTTAGTTAAACAAGGTCCAAACAGTGTACTGCCAATAGTGACAATATTGACCCTTTCATGTAAATGATATCTACACAAATGACCTTCATTCGCCAACCAGTGGTAGCAAACTATTTTGAAACTTCTCACCGGATACGTCTACAGCAACAATATATGTAACTATGAGAAATTAATAACACAGTAACTAAAAGACCAAGGAAACATTTTTCTTTAGAAGAAAACATCTACTGACAGTGATAAAGAATGCCTCAAATCAAGTTTGACGAAATAAGCTCATGCAGTAATAAGTTGCACAGCTGATCTCATTTATGGGCAGATTTTGGGCAGGAACATACAAGGCCAAAACAAACCAACTGAATTAACAAATGAGCCCATTATGTCACGATTCAGGACCCAACCCAAGTGAAGGAATTGTCACATGCAAAATGACAAACAATAGTTCACAAAAAGTGTACTTTATTTAATCACATAAAAATAATGTGTAGCTAAGTCATTAAAAAAAAGCATACAAAAGGGGCAATGTAAAAATGAACTAGTTCAGTATTTTTAAACAAGTGACAAGTTTTTTTTATGTTATTTTTTGTTTTGCTTCAAAATCTACTTGTGCTTGGCCTTTCTTGCATTCGACTCCAGTAGAGAGACAAAACTTCATCAAGCACTTTCTTGTCGGGCTTGAGTTTGACCAGCTCAGAAAGACAGTCATTAATGGCCTTCATCCTAATGCGGAAACGCTCACTATTAACTGCTAAGGGTGGGATGAATTCTCTCAACTCTTTCGTACTTGCATGCATTTTCTTTTGTAGCTCGTACATTTTCTTTTCTTTTCCACTAAGTCTTTCTCGAAGTGAGTCTGCTTCTAATTTAAGCTGATCAAACTCTTTTGTATCATGCTCTAGTTGACGTATCACTTCATCTTTACTCCTCAACTTTGCATTTAAGTCTGACTCCATGGCATTCTTCTCTCTTTTTACCTCGTTGAGCAGTTTTTCCAAGTTCACGTTATCGTGTGTCAATTTTATAATTTCATCACTAAAATTGATACTGTTGCAATGTTTGTTCATTCTCCTAGAATGGTTGCCAAAGACAGCAGTAATAGCATTCTCCACAACATCTACAACATGTTTGACTCTATCTTTAGCAATGTTAGGAAAAAGATGATAAGGGTAGAGAAAGTCAACGTTGAGGTATGCCCTTTCCTCAGTGTCTTGACACTGCTCTGTGGGGTTTTCTTCGAATACGGCATCTTCTTCGTTACTGCTGGAAGATTGCTCGTGGAATTTATACTGTTCTGATGTATCAAGGATATCCCCTGTAAGGCCGCTTGACTGCAACACTGTAAACGGAAGTGTAGTTTCCTCTGTTAAAGTGGTCGTGCTTCCAGTGTCACGATCCTGGAAGTCCTTCAGCAGATGCTGGGCTACAGATTTCTCACTTTCTTCATCAATCTTGCTCATCTCGGTGGTAACTGTGTCATTGGACTCACCTTGGTCATCGTCATGCATGACATCACCATTGCTTAGCAAGCTTCCTTCTAGGTCATCTTTACTGGATGAATGACTCACAGTCTTGGAGGCTATACCTTCATCCTCACTAGTGAAATGACCTGACATGGACAGTACGCTGGCATCACTGCTTGACAGACTGCCTCTGCCTGTCTCCTGGCCAGACAAAGTGGTCTCCTTTGATGAGGAACTTACTTGAGATTTCTTCTTTTGCTTCTTGACATTTTGAGCTGAGCTTTCACTACTCCTGCGTGATTTGCTTCCACTACCACCACCCTTCTTGCCTCCTCCTTGGCTAGACCCCTCCAAGGAGGAGCTGGAATGGTGCTGCTTTGGTTTTCTTCTGGGGATCAAGTCTTCTTTAGCTTTAGCAGTAGCCATTTTGGACAATTGTTGATCCACAGACAACCGTAATCATCAGTGTAAAAAAATGATGTAAATAAATATTTGAGTGTTATTAGGGTACTATTCATTACTTTTTAAAAATATTTATAGTCGTGAATATTATCTAGCCCCACCCACTCATGCTAGGGGCAACATACTGTACATCAAGTGGTGGGTGTAGACCCACCCATATCTCTACCCAGTCGATATATGTACAGCAAATATTTATATCCCAAATCTCAATAGAAATAGTTTGAGCATCAGATTCACTTACTGCCCTTGCTTGCTTGCAAGCTGAAGTGTTTCCAAGAGCTGCACTCGCAAAAAGAAAGATGCGATCTCAAATTGCAACTAGAACAAGAAATACCTCATACATGGATACTGTTTCTTTTAAAGATATCTGCTGTCAAAGAAACATGAAAGACAGAATGACATAAATTACTACCTCAAGTCACAACCGATTGCTAATTATTAAACTTGGATTAGTTGAGAAAGTGAAACTGCAAAGCAACATTCCAAGAATACTTGTGTAGCCATTGCAAGTTGCCTTCTTCCCACCACTGCCATACACAAACAACACTCTCCAAGTCTTTGCCAAGTGCTCCTGCAAAACCCATGCCACTTCCCCAAGCAATAGACACACACCAACACACACACACACAGCTAAAATTCTATTTTATTTTTATTTTTTATTGATGGTGTTGAGTTACTCTCATATAACGACTGCTAAGTTGGTGAGTAGCCAATACTTCCCCGCCTACTGGTGGGAAAAATAACCATTAATAATGCTAGGGTCTCCGGTGGGAAATGGCGTGTAAATCAAGATGGGGAGGGCGCATTTCGTATTGTTGACTGAGACATAAGTCGTCATGGTTACAGTCATGCACCACTTGGTAATGCTAACCAGATCCGTTGTTAGCGCAAAGTAATGATTTGTTACAAAGTAGTTGTACAACAAAAAACAAAAATAACAAACAAAAATGGAAAGTAACGAGTTTCTGTAGCTATGCTCACAGAACAAAAGAAATACTATCCATAAGCAGAGGCAGCCGATTGATAATTAGCACCTCTCACCTGGCAACCGGTCAATTTGTGATCTCACACATACGAAATTCATTAGATTTTTAATAACCGATAAACCAAAACCAAAACCGATAAAGGCTGACTCCATTAACCCGCCAGTGGCACAATGGAGATAATTGAAGACTTGAAACCTCTCCCTTGAACTCCCGACTCATCAGATGACTGGACAAATATTGAAATGATATTAGTCCAGCCAGAACAGAGCAGTGCCAAGACCTGGATTCACGCATGGTCTACTAAACTAATCGCAGCGACGACTAATAATCAAATTTGAGTAATACGCCGTGACATTGGCTCCAAACATGTTCCCTCCACTTGCCAACATGATTACATCACACTATGTGCACATGCACACACACACACACATCATGACCCCTTATACAGCACTTGATGAAGATCATACATACAAGCATGTACGTGGTAGGCCAGTGTTGTATATAAAATATATGTACTTTAATTAAAGAGTCGATCAGTAAGCTATAAACAAATAATGTTTATATCTACAATGTATGCAATATTGGCCATACAATGACAGTGCAAAAATATGAAATGCTAAGAGAAGAGAGAGAAGCAAACCAACCAACAACTTTCCTCGCATAGTTTTATTAAGTGACTGACATATGTAATGAAACAAGCACGTAGACACCAACATGAAAACTACATTGAAAATTAATACCAGCCTTTCTCCTTTAAATTTTTTTTAATCCTTATGTGTAAAGGCAAAGTGACAACAACGTAGCCATAACCACACATACGCACACACACATATACTTAGTATCTTGTCAATGGTTACTGGGACAACCAATGCAAAACATACTCCTCTTTCCCCCACCCTCATCCCCCTTCCCACCCCTCCCCCACCAACTCCATTCCTAATGGATTGACAAGAACTGCCATATACTCAGAGCTAACCAAAGCGTGGGCACTGGAATTATAGGAGACCACTAAACAAGGTGCCTCGGGCACTAACTAGCACTAACTAATCCAATTAACATCCCAGCCAACCCATTACCACACCTCCCTAGCAACTACTCACTCCAATTGTATTCACCAGGAGAGAGGGGGGGAAAATGGCCTAATTAGTGGCACAGGTGTGAATCGAGCAAGCATGCACATGCTGTGTTAATAGAGCGCTGCATGACTACGAAGTCCACATGCTTCATACAGAGGGGAACTGGTCACTAGACACCAGTGCAGCTAAATAATCTGCACATGCAAACACGGCAATGCTGCATTTCCAAACCACAACAAAGTAATAACTAATACAAAACATTCAGTTTCAAATGTAACATAAACCACACCCCCACACACACCTACACTTTCACACACACACACACATACATACACACGCTCTCACACACACACACATTCTCACACATACCATGAGACTTGACTTACACCTTCTCACCAATGAAGTGCTTTGATGCACACAGTTAACCAGGCAATAGCTGCAGCAACGACTACCTCAGCTGACAGGATCACCCATCACAGTTCACACGCAAATAAACACACACACACACACACACATGCACACACACACACATGCATCCCAAACATACACCCTACTGGTGAAGAGAATGCAATATCAAACTGTGCAGAAAGAATTAGTTCCTATAAATGCTAGGTAGAACTTTCTTTCTTATGCTACTAAGTTTCCCAATACTAGCTTGCCAAACTCACAGACTAACTCGAAACGGTCAAATCCTGTACACGAAAAAGGAAAATTCTTGCACATGAGATCGATTTTACACCTTGACCTCAACGTGTGATCTTCAAAAGACTGCAGACATCTGCGACAAGACAAAGGGGAGAAAGAGAAGAGAACCTACCAACATTTTATGTTTAGACCTTGCCACCCACACTGTACATCCACTTCAATGAAACGATGCAGCAATTACAGTGTATCTCCAACCTATGCATAGACTTCCTAAAGATTTCCTAAAACAGCTGGGTGCTCAGGAAGTGGTGGATGTAACTGACCAATATCCTCACACACTTAGGGCTCTTCAAGGCAGGACGCAGGATACGAGAATAAGTGGGGGGATATAGATCAAATTAAACATGACTCCCTCCAGGTGACTCTCCTCGCACACTCCCCCACGCTCACTTGTGTGGGATCATATGAGGAAGACCTATCCAAACAAATGGGAGCTTTAAGGCGACACTAACTGACCACTCACACATAAAGTCTAGGCACTGCGAGGCTCTTAAGGAGGTGTCAGGTGACACTCACGAGTGTAGTATTTCTATGGTAGTATAGTCCATGGCAACCAGCCTAGAAGAGTATGTTTGTTTGTTTGTGTTTGTTTTGTACTTGTGGTAGTAAGGTTTGTCAGTTTTGGTGAACTCTCGTGCACATATACACTTAAAATGGGATGCACGAAACAGTTCAACTGGAATGCTTGTTTTTGTTCCGTGTCTAAAGAATACAAACACTCGCATGCCATCATTAATAGCTGTCTCTGTCCCACAATTACCCCCTTTAAAAAGAACTTAATGAACCATCAAGGATCTCTTGGTTTCTTTGAGACGGATGTAATAAAAACAGAGTAACAATGGTGGTCTTGTCACACATGCACACGCACACACACACACACACACACACATGCATACACACACAATAAACAACCAACAGCAACAAAACACACACACACACAAACCAAACTCACGCACACATAATATCACCACGTGCACTACTTCATTGCATCATTTAACAGCTGTAAGCCAGTCACCCGCACACACAACATCTCGTCAAACTTCCCCGGAACGCATACCTCGTGTCGCCTTCAGACGACGAGTAAACCCAACACACACAGAACTGGCTATTCATGTAGCAGACATTGACTAGCAAGGCATGACATTTATGGCTAATGCAAGGAGTACCCCATTATCCCGACAGCATTCCAACAAGCTCATTAAAGCTGATTATCCTTTTTAGCAGAAAAGATTCGAGCGACTGCCTTGAAGAAAGAGAAAATTACATTGCCCAGCATTGTAAGTAGATGATGAGGTCGCTGTGAATCAGCGGTGAGGTACACGAGCATTGGATAAAGATAACAAATTATTCTGTAGGAACTATGTCCTCAGTCTTCACCCAATACCACGTGGAGGTTTTCACCAACAAAAATGATAGGAAGTGAAGACTTAGGGCAGTAAACTAAATACTGTAAGCTAAACATAAATCATTCTTCAAAATCAGTTTCAGCTATCGACTCTAACTGGATGAAAGTGTCACTAAGTGTGCGAAGAATGGTCATCACCTTTCCCTCCAGTTCCGAGAAAGACTGCTGCAACTCTCAGATTTCCCAAAATCTAATTAAAGTGAGTGGGTGTCGCCTTACTGAGAGAGTTGGCCAGCACCGTGAAATGGCAGTATGGAAAAAGTAATACTCGCACCAACAATTGATTCCCATGGCAACCACTAGCTGCCACCACAAGTGAAATAGCTGTGAAGGTTTAAGTCTGGGCCGGAGGAAGGGGAGGGGTGATTATTGTTTGATGTACAAGTACAAATGGCATTATTGGTAAATCAGCTTCTAATTACAAACAAGTTAAGGAAAATAGGAAAATGTTACAAATCTTCTCACTTATGTTGAAACTAAACAGCATATCCCATAAATATTTGACAAGTCCACCATAAGAACCAAAGTGCACACTTCCTACGTACACATCGCATTCAATTCAAACAAATGGCAGCATGAAAACATTCCAATTCTGTTGCCCATCAGTAGCTTGTGCCCCCTCCTCTCTACTCAGCGTCATTCTGACTCTTCCCAACACCGGTTTACACACCCACTCGCACTGCACGTCTTAACCTGTAACAGCTAGAGAGTGCAGTTGTAATGGAACCTACATCCTTGCCCCCCCCCCCCCCCCCCCCCCAAGCGTAGAGTACTGCGTGAGTGAGAGAGAAAAGAAAATGAAATTAAAAACTGGAATGCTTTGAGGAAATACTCCATTTTTACTAAATACTGAGGGTGCGAGAGTTCTTGTGGACGGATGACTACAGCTTCCTGTTTACGATAGCCTGGAGGTGATGATGATGTAATTAGGTTTGGACGGTACAATATTTCTCTCAACGACTTCACAGCGTCTCCTCTTCCTCATTCACAAGTAACAACTACATATTTCATTGCAATACACCAGGCTCAATATTATTGTAAAACAGGAAATGCAGTCTACCAGTTGCCCACACAAAACCTTCCATGTGTTTCTACAGATGTAAGCATTCGATGTCAGCTAAATATCTATGGTCCAAGAATGGCACCAAGCTCTTAACTAATTCACATACATATATCCATTATATACTACTACTCTAGCTAATCAAAATTTAAACTGCTATAAGTAAGTCACCATTTTGATAATAAAATAATTGTCTGATGAAAATTAATTTATAATCAAATTTTAGTATAAAATTTGAAGCTTTCAACAACTCGACTGGTGCCACTTCAACACAACCTATAAGAAAATAGATGTCCCTGCTAACCGTTGGCTGGAACTGAAATCACTCAGTTTCATCATTCTGGCCTGCCAACTTGGCCAATAGATGAGATGTGACAAACAGTTGGGGGCAGGAAGATAAGTTGGGAGTTGCCACGGCAGCCATGCGTGTATCTGGGTGCCTCAATAGGCCATCGTTAGCTGACCCCCACACAACTCTTCTATAAACTATCACTTGAATAGACCTAAACTAAACCCAACAAGGCTCATGTTTCAACAACAGCCACCCAGCCTTCCTAGCAATGCATGCAGAGATCAGATAGATCAGGTATATCCACCGAGAGGTGAGAGTATATTCACGCTATCTCCTTAACTGGTCACTCCCGAAACAAATTCATTTCACCAGCTGAGACCCCGGCTCAAGTCTTTCCTTATAGAGGACAAAAAAAAACTGACTTGAAGGTAAACATATCTCACTTTCTCACTCTCGTAAAAATCAAATATGGTGATATGACAGTGAATAGAATTTAGTTCCTTTATTCTGGTCTTCTTTTGATGACAGCTTACACCAAGACTTGCCAGAATAGGTAGGAGGTGGTGGTGGTGGTGGTGGTGGGGGGGGGGGGGGGGGGGGAGGCAGAGTAAATATTCAATTTCAACCTTGCCAGTACTATATAATTAAGAGTTAATCTTGCTTTGAACAAGGGATCACAGCTTCTAAAACAAAAAACATCATCCTTTAAGCACAAAACAAACGAAATACGAAAAGATAGGTTCTAATATTTCCTACCTGCCTGCTGTTCACAGTAAATATTGGTTTGTTTGATAGTTGGTTTTTAACTATACTCTCTCTAGCAATAACAGTACCTACGACAACAACTTGTCCTTTCTGCAATACCTACCATTTTAACCTGTCCCATATACAGAATTTACCATACCACCATAACTTGTCCCATATACAGTACCTACTACCACAACCGGTCCTTTCTACTATACCCACCACTCATCCTGTTCCCTCTCAAGTACTCAACATCAGATCCTGTGCCATCTACAGTACAACCTACTGCCATAACCTGTCCCACTTCACTATCCTTAACATTTGGGATCATTCTTGCAGACTTGAACCTCGTAAACATGTTTGCAAACGCCAATACCATCTTTCTTTTTTTTCCCGGTGACATTATCTGAGCATGTGCACCAGGCCTTGTCCTCCTCCAGCAATACTATACCATGGCATGCACATGGAGTAGGCCATTTCCGTCAGAATGGGTATGTGCCCGAACTACATCACTGCACAGTCTCAGTACAGCTACGGGCAAGTTGTGGAATTTGTCAACTAGTAATGACTCTTCAAAGAAGGGAAGCGATATAAAGACCAATGAAATTTCACTTACATTTCATCGTTCACTATTATCATTCGCTTTATCATCAAAAAAATTACAGATTAATGTAACATTATGTCACACGCACTATCTCTAATAAAACATGTGTTCCCACATGCGTACTCACACATGCCACACACACATATACAAATATATACACGCTCAGTCATGCGCATACACAAGTCCTCATAAAGGAACTGCATACAAAAAGAGTCAACGCACAAGAAACACAGCTAGAAGTGGCACTAATAATACAAGCTAATCTCACAATCATGCAACACCCAAATTCCAAACCAGCGTTGTTATATGCAGACTAAATTCTGTAGGATGATCGAGACATGACACCTCACAAATACCTCAGCACATAGAGGCCATACGAGGTCCACAACCTTCCAGATACTCCACTGCTGGTTGGGAGTGCCTCCACCTTGAGGTCCAATATACACCATATTATACAAGAAACTTTCATACAGTGTACGCCATTTATTAATGCATGTATCCATCACTTGTTAACCACTAAACAATCCAAGTCACTCTCATGGTGCTCCCAGGGAATTCAAATGGTACATACTGCGTAAACCATTCATTTAGTTGTCATAGAACTTGTATACACAGCAAGTAAGTGCCATGGTGACGAAGTTGAAGGGTGCACTTGAGATGTAAAGCAGAGCAATTTGTATCTCTCATAGATTCCCTGGAATGTGGTTTAGTTTCTATAAACACTTTTTTCTAACACAAAGTCAAATAGGTCCTCTGGTTCCGTGCACCCTCACTATTTTGCAGCTGCAGCATTTTTTAAACACATTATAACAATCACACCAAATCTCCAACACAACTGTGCTAAAGTAATTACAGAGTTCGCAACTGGCCTAGGTTTCAGTAATCATAACAATAAATCTGACGCATGGTTTCATTGAGTGTATTCATGTGTGGCTGCAGTGGCCAACCTTGAATGCAATACTGAGTGCAAACCTACCAACTACAACCAACACCCTGGCGAAAACAAAGGTTACTTCGTAGGAATAAAAATTGAAACGCTACAAGCGGCACACTAACATTTAGCACATGCATGTAAAGAGGGTCAGCAAAGCAGCTGTAGAGCTTCAAGAGAGTTGTACACCAAAATCAAAAGCTATTATTCAGTTGATTGACTCTCTAGGGAAAAAACCGTTTATTGCTAAGTAATTCAAACATAATACTCACCTTTGCTCTCTCCTCTTCCAACTTCATTCGCTCTTCCTTTCTGACCGCAGACCTTTCTTCATAAGTCAAGTTAGGATCATACTGCTTGGACTTCAAGGCCTCCAACTGAACTCCAGCAAGCGCCATGGTCTGTCGGTGCTGTGAAGTGAAGGCGGGTGCTCGCGTAAGGCACGCTAATTGGCCGCAAGTAAGAGGCTAGCCTCGGAAGGACCCTGCTTGCTGCTCCAGTCTTGGCGGCAGGAGAATAAGCAAGAGAAGTTAATTCACTTCTTCAATTGATTTTTTTTTCTCAGCTGGTCCGACTAGAGATTACTAGAGGGCGACATAGTGTTACCTACAAGACTGGGAAGTCAAAATGTTACGTCCACCGGTCTAAAAATGCACTTTAACGGATGGAGGAGGACGTACACAAACACACTTGGCAGGAAGTAAGGAACGGATGTGAGTGATTTTTTAGCGCGTGATATATATACTGACGTTGTGTGTTGAATTTGTGTGGTTGGTGAATCGTGCGCCCACAGTCTATTATTCACGCGCGGAAAAAAACAAAAAAGACAATTAAGGTGTGAAAAGAAAAGATGGGTTGCTGTCAAAGTTTTACTGCTTTTTCGCAGGAAGAATTGGAGATCTATCAGGTATGGGCATCACTATAAACTGTATAATTGTTCAAACTGATTTATTCCCATGTGTATGAGCTCATGTTACCAATGAATATATTAACTGGATATGTGATATGTAGCTAGTCCTATAAATTAGTATTTCATATTTCACTGGTGAATATCACCTTGTAAAGCCTTTTATTCAATTGCCTTTCTATTCACTATTTGCCATTGGCATATTGTTCTAATGTCACTTGCTTTTGGCTTATGACTATACCTATACCAAAGATATATTCATCAAAAGTTATATAATGCATACATTTCATTGCGTGTAGAAACTCACACACCTCAATCAAGCAGAAATCATACAGTAAGTTGAAGCACATATCTGTCATAGTTGTGAAATGTGCCTATTTTTTTTCTATTTTTTTTTCCTTCTCTAACAGTGCCTATCACAAATTCCAAGCTATTGACCCTACAGCATTTGGGTTCAGCGAAAAAGGAAAGATTTCTTATGTGACTGTGGCAGAGACTTTGCCAGAGCTAGCGGTAATATTAAATTTAAGTGATCAATTCATATCTTTAAGACCAATTTACGTGTGCATTAGGTAAACCCTTTTCGATATAGACTGTGCAAGATTTTCTGCTCCTCACAGAAGGGGTTCATGGACTTTGATGACTTTCTGGACCTTGTTGCTGTAATGAGTGATCATGTAGGTTAAGTCTAGAATTATGACATACTTCTTCCCTTTTCTTCCTTTTTTTATTTTTATCTTAATCTTTGTCTGAAAGACCTATGAGGAGTAAAATATCCATATTCCAATTAATATCGCACACAATAAGTGTGAATAGCAGAACGACTTGTTCTATAGCAATCTTTAATGCTCACAACACTTGTTATTTTACCAAATCCTCGTGATAGTTCTTCATGTACACTTTATACACCAACATCAAAAGAGGATCCACAGAAATACTACTGCTACATTCTACATCTAGTATTTCTCCATTGTATTTATGTTATTTCTCAAATTTACTACTCTTGTAAGACTTGTATTTGAAAGTTTTGTTGAGATAGTGTAATCATGCAACTGAACTGGTGAAGAATAGATTGGGTGATATTTCTAATAGATTGCTGATGTAATTAACTGTTGCCAGTCAGCAGTTACTGCACATTTCCTGTAATCATAATTCACGATGTAAACTGGTCTGAGAGGTCTTTTAAAACAAAAAACAACAAAAACAACTTATCCTCTACTCTGTCACAAGCAGGCACAACTTTCCTTATACTTTCTGGGAGAATGTGTTGGTACTAATATATTAATCGCAAATTTTTCTCTTTTTTTAACAGCCAATATTGTTAATTATAACTTAACCCAACATTTCGACTTCTTGCCGAAGTGAGTGCATATAAAAAAAATCCCAGATCTATTTGATGACTTAGGTATCACACTAGATTAGTACCAAATGATTTATGTATGCAGTTTTTTTAATTACAATGCAAAGTAAAAGTATGCCTTTGTGAGAGAGTTTTGTGAAGCTTTTGCTGTACAGTATTATTACTTAGAGCTCAAAAATAGAATTGATCTCAAAGTACTCTAGAATGAGGGGGAGGGGGGGGGGGGGGAAAGTAGTTAAAAATCATTTTGTCATGTTGGTATTTAACCTGCAATGTAATCTGAATCTGCAATAGCTAACTTTGATTTTGTTAGCTGGATTTGAAGAGTGAATTACTTCTTTCAGCAGCTCCAGCTATAATTCAAAACATTAGGTGCTCAGAATTCTGTTATGGGTTTATTGTCATTATATTCTTACAGCTAGCAGTAACTACAGTAAAATCTAGAGCTGCAAACCTCTTGAGAAACAGACTTTTTTTTATAGCTCTGATAAATAATTAGCAAATAGAGAAGAGGTACTGACTTCTTCCTAGTATTTCTTACATGTTGAAAACTGAAAGTATCCTCTCTGTTCAATAATATTTCTGATATTATGGGGCTCACAAATTTGAAAAGGACCTTTTATTCTAAAAATAAATATCTATCTACAGTGTACTATTATTGGCTATTATTATATTATGTTGTTGTTGTTGTCGTTGTTGTTGTTGTTGTTGTAGGCCACTTTGGCTGATAAGCTTGTATATGCTTTTCAAATATTTGGTAAGAACCACTATCTTTGAGTAAGTTACATAAGAATAATGACATGTCCATACTTGAATTTTTGATAAAAATGTTTCAAGGTGATTCCTCTGGTTGAAATGCAGTTTTAATATGCATTTGCCTGCTTTCCATTTATAAAATATTGACAGTCTTGGCACATGTCACTTTAACATCTAACTGAAATTATTGAGACAGTTATACTCCTGTTCATTCTTGATACAGAAGGGGAGGGGGAGGTGACATGTGACTGATTGATTTTAAAGTTATATCTTTAGATTTTAATGAAGATGACGCTTTATGTTCAGCTGATCTCAGCAAAGTTCTGGATTACCTCACAGGAGGCAAGCTCTCTGAGGAATCAAAGGAACATATCATAGAAAGGGTATCTATTGAGGGTTCAGTATTTTGAAGTTAGCCGTTGTTGTTTAATTTACTTTCATATTGTTCCACAGCTAATTAATGAAGGAGATGGTGATGGGGACGGCTTTTTAAGCTTTCAGGAATTTGAACGAATTATGTCTTTTGATGCAGCACCTGATTTTTTAGAGTGAGTTGACGCCTTTTTAATTTCGATATTCTTATCACCTCCTTTTTGTAAATGTTTCTAGGAATTTTCGCTTCACACTTTGAACTATTGATGTGTGTTTTATGACAAGACAATAAACGTAATGGCAAATAATCTGTACATCACTATCATCAGGCTGACCTAGCATAATGTGTTCATATGAATGACTTTAGATAATCAATTGAAAACGAAAACAAGGGGGATGGAGTGAGAGGGTCAGGGGGTACAGTCGTTCTCCCTCTCCCAGATTCACTGCTTGGGAGGGCATAGAGGGGAACACTATTACACTTGGCCAGTATACCAACTATTGGTATTTACAACTGTCATTAAGGCAAATCAGTTGTCTTGGAATTGACTGATTCCATGATGATGCATAATCTAAAAGACAAAATTTGGAGCAAGTAAACTTGTATTATTCAGCGAGCGAGCGAAGCGAGCGAAGCTGACTATCAGTCGTGTTCAATTGAGATTTCAGATATATATATATATATATGTAGGTATGTATGCGTACGTCAAAAAATTTCGCCCGCGCTTCTAATTACGTAAGTTAGGTAAAGCGTTCACAGTTCCGGTATTTTTCAATTAACGAGCACGGAGAATCCTGCTGCACTGTGCCTTACGCAACTTTGTTTCAACCAAAAAGTTTATAGCTACTCTCTTCTTGGCGAAAGACTGAATGGCAAATTGTCAAGCTGCGCTTCTTTGCCACTGCTTTCGAAGTTTATTCAGGTAATTCTGTTATTGTTAACTCTTCATGCCTAATCATTGCTATTATTTAGCGATTTCCTTCACAAATCATCTTTACCTATACTCATATATTTACTCGCTCGCCATGCATTTGCGCTATTCGAGCGCACCACTAGTTACTTAAGCTACTTCTGTCAAGTGTCCCCTTACCATATAATTTGTTATGGAGCGATCCTTTACCAATTATGGCGCCAACGATTATATTTTGTTGCGAAGGGCGGGGCTGGTGTCTGAGATTGCGAAAGTAGTAAAGTGGGTGTGGAAAGGTCGTGACGTACATATAACTTGCCCACTCAACGTGTTTGGCTTGGTTACCCGTTAGATGGCAGAGAACTAATAAAAGCTCGTTAGTTATGGCTGACGGAACAGCCATCCATTAATACTTTCACTTGGTTGCCGTTACTATCCTGGGTAGGAATGGTAAGTAAATTCAATGCATTCTGTTTATATAGTAGCGTAGTACAATAAGTCTTCTTCCTGTAGTGTTTGTGTTTGTTGAGTGGCTGCTTCGATGTCCTTTTAAGTCGTAGTAATTAGCCAAGTATTGATGTAGTTGGCCGGTATCTTGTTCTGTCCGAGTTTGTTCGTCATTTACTCGTTTACTTCAGTCCTTCATAGTGCCTTTGTTTCTTTCAGTCTAACTTCACCTTGGTGGACTTTTCAGTTCCAACTAGAGACCACCCCATGAGTCACTCTCCAGCTCAGCCACCTCTCTGTGATGAAGTAAGTTGTGATTAATGGTACATGTAAGCTTTCTTATTGAGCATGAAGTATCTTTGAAGTACAAACTAAGGTCATTAGTGCAGTAGACTTTAATTGGTTGCTGGAGTTTAATTGGTTACCTTTTTAGTCTGTTATTGTTTGATTGGTCCAGTTTTTTTTTTTAAGGTGTCAAGTCAACTGCTGTCACAGAGCTGTTGATTTTAGTGAATGTTCCAGTTTTGATAGCTTGGAGTTGTACTTTCATTCAGTGAAATCATGCAATGTAACTACTATAAGCATCTAACATGGAGCAGTGGAGATATAGGCCAATATTCAGGAAGCCTAAAACCATTAGTTTTGATATGCTTATAGGGATATCTCCATCACTTCTGATAGTGTATCAGAAAACCACTTTTTTTTAGTAACTACTTACCGTAATAGGATCAAGATGAGTGGATGTAAGAATAGCTGTTCCACTTACAACATGATAAACTATAACTTTCACAAAAACAACTTTCAATGTTTTTTCTTAAGTTGCTAGTCAATGTTATGTGTTAATTGTATGGTTGTGGTGAACTTGTGCAATATTCAAAGAATATCTCTGTATCAGGAGGTTAATATTGGGACCTCCATGAAGTGCTAGGTAACATTCACAGCCCTCCCTCACCACTTATTCATGACTATGTTATTGGACTCACCGTAACAACCAAATAAATACACTAAATGCTGACAGTCACCTGTAAAACATGACTATACTATGTGTGTGTTTGTTTGTTTTTATATATTTTACTCTCCTTTGGTACATACATACTCCAAACTGCCTTCCCCCGAGTTAGTGTGTGTGTGTGTGTGTGTTTGTGTGTTGGTGTGCACTCACTCATAACTGCATGTTACCTTCCTAATCTTCTGTATGTTGTACCTGCTCTCTTATAAGAACTGTGTTTGTGTTTATTATGTTTAGTTTACTCCGACATTGTTCCCTTTCCGTGTCCGTGTGATTAGATGGTGCTTATGTGTTTATCTGTGTGTGTGTGTGTGTGTGTATTAGTGCCGGTCTCTGGACTTGTGTTTCTTCAACCCCCTGTGCCCTGGATGTCAGGATATTCTCATGGAGTAAGTATTTTACAGAGATTGGTATGTTATAGTTAAAGCATGAGCGCTTAGTTTCTAGTCGATTTATTGCACGACAGCCCGAGGGCCGTAGGCCCGAGGACTGAGTGCGATAAATGTACTAGGCACTAAGCGCTCATGCTTTAACTAGTTTAAATACCGGGCAAGTGTTATTGCACACTTGCCAAGTTATTACACCTGACAACAATATAGCAACGGTATTTAAGGTGTGTTACTGTGCTCCCTTTGAAAAAGAGAGAGAGAAAGAGAAAGAGAGAGAGAGGGAGAAAAAAAGAATAAATGTAATTGCATAAATCTGTTATCTTGTTGGATCTATGTGCCAAAAAGTAGCCCCATCACCACTTGCCATCTGGTACTTAAGGGTGGAAGATATATTCTGATGGCTACATTCACATTGTTTTTACTTCTGTTGAGTGAATTTGTGCATGATGTGTGCTCACATGGTTCATCTCACTATTTTCCTCTTATTAGAATATAGTCAGACCACCCACCCACCCACCCACCCAGTGGTGAGGCTATACGACCTCAATTATGTCTCCCAATTTCTCCATATTTCATTCTCGCAAGTTTATTGCAGCTGTATTTTGCTACATCCTGTGAGCATGTGCTGCCTAACAAGAATTCCTCCCATTGTGTTGCAATTCTGAAAGCTCTGATATTGCTTCATTGTGTGGTCACTAATTCACTGGTACGTCCATGTTTTATTGAGAATGGTGTGTTGAAAGAGTGGGCAAGATCTAATGTTGGACGTATGTTATCAAAATTAATTATGGAGTTTGCTTTTCGGTGTGATGTCCTTTAATATATAATTCGTGTACACACACACACACACACACACACACACACCTCCTTGGTCTAACACAGTTTTTTTTTTAAACATGCCACCGTATTGTTAATTTCAGTCAACAGTTTATTTTGTGGCACTGTCGCTGTAGTGGGAACTGAGTGACAAGTTTGTTTTTGGTATGGGCTACAAATTGTTTTGTTTGTGTGAATGAAGTTTGGCACGTAGGTTAAGTGCCTGATGGGTTCCATTGTTTTTATTGTACTAAATAGTTAACCCTATGGGTTATGTATCAATGGGTGAGTAATCTTGGCTGGAATCAACCAGATTGACAATTTTTGCTATTTGAAAAAGGAATACCTTATCACCCAGTATTAGCAGTATTCCCTTGTGAGAATTCATCAATTTGTTAAAATATTCTTGTGTGTTTGATAATGCTATTGCTTCTTGCCTCTATAGCTCCAAGACAACTATCTCTGAGTTGTTTGCAGTGATGAGACAGTGGGTGCCACAAACTCAGAAGAACTTGTCTTCTCTCACTAGAGAGGTGAGAGTGTGTGTGTGTGTGTGTGTGTTTGTGACATCCAGTAACTGTACCCACTAGTGGGGAAGGATTGGGGGGGGGGGGGGGGGGGGGGTGGCGGGGGGGCGGTCTCTTTTCATTCCTTCCTGTCTCTCCCCTTCCTCTCCGTCGTCCGCTGCCTCTCTTTGTGCTGTCGTGCGGGTCCTTTCTATTCTCCCCATGGTTGGCCTGTGTCATCGTGTTAGTTCTGTCCGTGAGCAGGGCGAGGTGCGCTCAGTCCTCCCCCCCCCCACCACCCCCCCCCCCTTGTTACTGACTTGCTTGTGACTCCTCCTTTGGCGCCCTCTCTCTCTCTCCACTGCTACCATTGATGAATCATTGTTCAGTGGTCATGTATTTCATTCAAAGGTTCTTATGTACATTGGTTGTGAGGATAGACAGGAGATAGGTTCAAATTAGATTTCTGACTAACAAGTTTGTGGTAGTCTGCATTATTTTGTTAATAAATTCAAGAAGGCGGGGATTATGTAACAGCACAAACTGGAATGATGTTCCTCGGGACCAATTAGTTGAATCATGTGTCGTGTATGGGTGGTGTGTGCATGTACTGAGTATGAGTGTTTTGTGTTGCATGCATGCATGGGTATCTGGTGTGTGTATGTATGTGTGTTAGTATGTGTGCGTGTGGTAAATAACCCTTGTATGGATTTCTCCTGGCGGCATTAATGTATTCATTTCTGTGGCTTCTACGGTCCTTGCAGGAATACACTACACCAGCTATGACTGAACTAAACACTTTGGTGTTGGTGTGTATGTCCACTGAATTAAATGCTTCAAATAGAAAGGAAACATTTCTATTTCAGCACCTGCACATTTACCAGTGGTTTGAATCTTTCTGAAATATCCCACTGAAATAAGGAAGGGGGGGGGGGGGGGGGGCAGTATATTTAAGTATTATTTTTTCACAATGTCTGTCCAACACTGTTTGGTGTAATAAAGGTACTGTTATTGTATCCATGTAGGTCCTTCGTCGTGGTGCTAATGTTAATGACAGGGACGGCCTCACTGATCTCAGCTTGCTCCACTATGCTTCAAAGGCTGGAGCAGGTAATAAAAAAAAGGTTCATTAAATTTTTTTTTGTGAGTGTTGACAATTAGTGCCTCACGGGTAGAGGAGGGGTGTGGCACAATTAGAGCATCATTTGTTCTCCGACAGTAGTCGATACCTGTGTTAGTATGTGTGCATGTGGATACGCTTTGAGCTAGTTACTTCAAACACTTGTACTCATTGCGTCATATATTTATTTTGTAAGGTGGACTGATTTGAAAGTCCCTGACTTAATAATTTGTTACAATTACACTCATTATGAGGTAAGGCTGCACCATACTTATTGTGGTGGAAGAGATCACAGGAGATGGTAAGGTTTTGTGTGTTGATACTTGCAAAGCCAATCTGTAAGTTGTAAGTCATCAATGGAATCTAACAGCCAACATTTGTCCACAGTCAGGGTCTTGTTACATAATCTCTCTCTCTCTCTCCTCTCGAGAACTTTTCTCAACTATCAAATTAAGCATTTTGAAATAGGTCAAAAGAAATTTCTAAAAGTACTAATTCGAATATAATTATGTAGGGGGCAATGCCTGTGTGTAATGTGAAAATGTTTAAACACTCGTTCAAGGATCAACTTTAGTGTTAGCTCTTCTTAAATCCAATATGCTGTGCACTTCGCAAACCTGTCACATTGTAAACATTACATAGCACTCTACAGAAATTAGGGGAGAAGGCATGTATAATATTTCATTTAATATAATTAGTATAGTGCCAAGTTGCTAGATACTGAAGACAATTTGTCTGCTACAATGGGATGCGTGTGTGTGTGTGTGTGTGTTGTGAAATCTTCCGTGTATGACTCAACCATTGAGAATCAGTGTGTGTGTGTGTGTGTGCTGTAAAATCTTCTGAGTATGGCTCAACCATTGAGAATCACATGCACACGCATACACACACACTGTGTGTCACTTCCAGATGGTCCCTGCTTAGTGATACTCCAAGGTGTGCTGGTATGCACTGGAAGTGTTGCCTCGATTCACACGTTGCCATAGTTTAGTCTACGTGTGCCGGTATTTTGCAAGTGTAAATTGTTTTACGTGCGGAATACATACATGCACATGTTTAAAAATAACTTTATAATGTATGTTTTGTGACTTGTCATTATTTTAGTTTTCTTGTTTTGTATAGCTGGAGTGGGGAGTGGCTCATCTGCTGCCAATCTAGTTCAATCTCTCATCAACAAGGTATGTATCGGCTTTTAGAATATTAGTGGGACATTCAAGTCATGACTGTACCAGGTGTGTGTGTGTGTGTGTGCGTGCAAGATAAAAGAAACAAGAAAGATTGAGATTTTCCTTCTGTGTTTACTGTTTGTGTCAAGTGCACTTATTGCTAATCAGGACCATTTGACACTTCAGCTTAATCCCCCTGTATTTCTGTGCAGTGATCATGCATGTTTAGTATTAGTAGGACCTGTAGATTGGCATGTTTGCAAATGAAATAAAAATATTTTCTATAGGTCATGAAACACTCGGTAGTCTCAGCTGTTTGTTTTAATTCCAGTCTGTTTAACAGATATAGTGGCTGGTCATTAAACCAAGCTATTTAAGTGTTTATTTTTAGTGTTTTGTTACTGTTGCTGTTTGTTTATTTAATTGTTTATTGTTGTTTTAATTCATGATTTAAGCATGTTTGGTTGCCTTAATTGTCTTGATATTATTATGATTACTTTACTACATGCTTTTATAAAAATATCTTCTGTTACTGGCATATCTTTTAGCCATAACTCTCCTGTATCTTTGCTCCAGGGAGCAGATCCAGCACTGAGGTGTCGGTGGACGGACATGAACGCCATGCATTACGCCGTCTACTTTGATGCTGCAGAGACTGTTCATATATTGACTGAAAAGAACCAGGCGTTGGTGATGAGCACCTGTGCGGAGCTGAGCAACGGGACTTGCTTGCACTTGGCAGCTGCTAATCTCTCGCTTGAAGCTGGTAAAGTACTGGTAAGTGCGGAACGAAACAGTTCATGTTCAGTTGCCTGTGATTTTCCCTCGTACCTTTATTGATGGTGTTGTTGTTATGGTTGTTCCAGCTTCAATACGGAGCAGATGGTTCAGCTAAAGATGCAGATGGAAAGATGCCGTATGAAGTCATTCCTGATAGTAATAACACATGCGCACACACACACCAGGGTTGGGGTCAAATACATGAGTATTTGTAATTAATTGTGGTTTATGGTGGTATCGTAGACCTAGGTTAACGGACAATCATGGAGCAGGTAATCACTATTATCATATAAGTTAGGTATAAAATTATGGTAGACTAGTTTGATGCTGTAACGGCTTATTGCTAGCGTAAGGGAATAAGTGATATGTTACACTTGTGAAGTAGTTAACCACAGGCAAGCCAGTCGGGTCAAAGGTGGCAGTGAGCTGGCAGATCTGGCGCAGGCGTAGTTACTAACACGTGTACTCTCATGTACTCTGCTCATTCAGCTACCACAGCTACTTGACTGCTTTCTCTTGCTTTTGCTTTCTTGCTTGGTTTTATCTAGCCATCCTAATCTTATCACTGCTGTCTTACTGGCTCCCATCAACTACTCTACACCAATGTCACAACGTAGAGCCACCACCAGGGTTTCTGAGCCTATTCTTTTACAGGATATGTCCATAGCACAGATATCCAAACTGCCTCTGGCCACCTTGAAACTCCAGCTGGACCAGTTCCACTTGCCCCATGGTGGCAACAAAGCAGCAATTGTGAAGCGGCTTCACACCTACCTTCAGCGTGGTTCAGATGGGTTGTCCACTCAAGGTAGCAGTGACTTTGATATATCATGTCCCGATACTCTCCTGTCGGAGTCATTGCCTCCCACCAGATCTAGCGAGACATCTCTCAACCTCTCAACTCTGCCTCCAGCTGGGAACTCGCTCCTTGGTCCTTCCAGTGATCAGTTCAACCCAGCCACGGCCACGGCCAGAGATCATCTCACCACAGATCCATGCATTCTGAAGCGCGACGCTCACAACACCGTCGCAAAACCTCTCATCACTCCCGAAATAAGAGGCACTATTCGGCTCACAGGAGTAGAGGCAGACACGCCCACAAGTCCTCCTCTATGGCTAAGGATCGCCATCGCCCCTCTCACCACCACAGGTGGCGTAGGTCTCCTACAGCATCATCAGCATCATCGTACAGCAGCTCCAACTGGGAATCAGGTTCCAGTTCTACCAGCAGCTCTTCGCTATCTTCTGACAGCTCCTCAAGAAGCAGGTCCAAGAGCTGCTCCCATCGCCGGCATCGCCACACCTGTCATCACCACACCCACAGACACCACGATTAACGGGTGGATCTACCGGTACCACGTAAGCTTAGGGATGACATCCGGCGTGATAAGTTTGTGGTGTTATCACAGTTGTTGTGGGACCATTTAACCATTGACAGTAGTTCTTCCAGGGTGGCTAATTCTAGAAAAGCAGCTCGCACGAGACCCATCACAGGTCTGGACACGTGGCTAGAGGCTTGGAGTATATATGTAGGCGTTCGCACGTCTTACAATCCAGAACTAGTGCCAGAGCTGTTCCGCTATCAGACTTTTATTACACGTGCCAGCAGATGATTTAAGCCATACGCGTGGCTTCAGTATGATGCACAGTTTCGACTAAAGTTGTCATCTAACTCCTCGTTGAAGTGGTCTGATACCGACCCTGAGCTCATAGCTACCTGGCTGTCTGCTGACGCTACCAGGAGTAAACCGTCATGTTTTACTTGCGGCAATCCGGACCATCTGGCCTCAGACTGCCCACTCAAGGCTACGTCAAGTACACCAGACGTGCTCTGTCCCGTTTGTAATACCACTGGTCATATTGCACGCGACTGCCCTCAACTGACTTTTGCTAAAAACACTCCTTCTGTACTCCTTGCATCTAATAAACTAGAGTTTTGTCGCATATGGAACAGGAAGGGATCCTGTTTTCGTGGCCCCAGCTGTCGCTACTTGCATGCCTGCTCAGATTGCCACGGAGGACATCCTAAGCAATCCTGTCCCAAGCAGAGTCATTAGCCCGCACCCTGTGTGTAAACACAGAGTGCATACAACCACATGCAATACTCCCCCACGTTTCCCCCAAAGTATCCATGCCTGCTTAAAATAAGGCCATTGTTGTTTCTTTTGTTATCCATGGTTGCTGGTTAACAAGTGTTTAAATACTTTTTTGAAGTATTTGTATTTTAAGATTTAAAAAGTGAAGTATTTGTATTTGTATTTCAAATACTTT
>WLWD01001509.1_pt1 | contig 56758 bp, 44 predicted proteins | sample 6712731 | NCBI WGS metagenome assembly WLWD01 (sample SAMN12718690, study PRJNA576275) | sponge metagenome | isolation source: marine sponge | host: Mycale hentscheli | place: New Zealand: South Island, Marlborough, Capsize Point | collected 2014-11-01 | reverse complement strand
ACGACCCACGAAGGTAAGTCTTGCGTAGGTATGTTCAGTTGTGTGAAAATATTGTGCGTTACAACTACTATTAAGAATATCACAAAGAACATTTTAAATAATGTGACTCAATTTTGTTGCTTCTTTTTCAATTCAAACAGTTGCGGGGAGCGGTTACTATGGCATTGAAACCCCTTTACCGCATATACTTAAATAAAAAACTCGACTTTATTTTAGTAGCTTGAGTGTTAGTTGTTAAAATCAATCATTTAACAATAGTGTGGTTTAAGGCTCGCCCGCCATTTGTGCTCAAGCACACCACTAGTATGTTATGTTTTCTTGTAAACCAGATACAGTATACATCCTCATGGATCGTGAGATTGTTTGGCTTCCATTTTGAGCATCAGAACATCCTGCAGTTCTGGAGTAACATATTGTGTAATTTTGCACTGCATCAATATCTGACTGTGTCCATGTGAGCATCACTGAAGTTTGTTGAACTGTACCTTGTATGTTTGTAGGAGGACTGCTTAATAATTCAACTAAAACATAACAATATAGGTATGTCAAAGTTTCCCAAAGTAATTACATATTTAAAAAAATAGTTATATTGAGGTACTTTTCAACTTTGATGGAAATTACTAACAAAATATTATATACAATCATAAAGTGCAGTGCATAGTTAGTTGACAATGATCCATGCTGACTGAAGTAAGAAACTTCTACTACTACTACTACTACTACTACTACTACTACTACTACTACTACTACAACTACTACTACTACTACTACTACTATAACTCCTTACATGTAAGTGCCATTGTATGTGCAGAACTGGTAACATCCATATTGTTGACATATACTGAAGAGGCTGTGTACTGACAAGTATATTGTGTACCATCTTCACTCAGAGGCAGAGGACTCAAGTTCAATTGTCTATTATTCTGATTTGGTACAAGTTGTCCATTTCTTCTCCACTGAAATGATGGTGAAGTCACTTCCAAAGAAGAAGGAAGTGTGGATACACAGGTGAGTATGTAGTCACGAAGACCAACAGGTGACTGGTTCTCCATTACAGAGATAGGTATAGCTGGAGCTAAATATGTACAGCAGCATGAAATAAATATCACATATTAAAATGACAAACTCACCAGTAACTGCTAATGGTACAGATCTACTCATACTAGATGCTCCAATAGTTACAGTACATGTATAAGTTCCAGCAAAGGATTCTCTAACTGAGTTAGTACTAATGATTCCCTGACTGTAGTAGAAGGAGCTGTAGCCAGTGGTGGAGTACGCATCATTTGTCCTGTCCATTCAACTCTAGCTATAGCAGGTCCTGATAGAGTTCCAGTACATATGAGAGTAACATCATCAACACCAGCTACTCCACTAGGGTTAGGTGGAGTTATAGTGACAGAGTTCACTGTAACTGTACAAACAGATTGAAGTATATAATTTTAAATCAATTGATTATAATAATATTTAAAAGAATTGAGGTCATTATTGTCTTAATCATTTAGCGGTATTTATGTATAAATGCTAATTGCACATGGTTGTAATAAAGTCATAATTAGATCAGCACTTGAAGCATGGGGCCGGGGGTTTTGAATTCAGAATTCAAATTTGTCCATGAGCATGATTCAGGTGGAGGGAAAGGGTTTTTGGCATCCAGCCTAAATCAACCTATGTAGACTAGACAGTATGTCTTATAATATATGCTGGTCACGAAAACTACTTATGAGATTAATTTTGTCTATCATTCGTGTGGTGCCTTTATAACAGGTGTAGGCCTTTCCAGTTCCAGATTAGAATAAGCCAGATTTTAGCCTCTAACCCATCACAACATTTTTATTTCTTATTTACATATTTTTCTGACATAGAACTTCCTGTAAGAAATAATTGAAACAAGTGCACGGGTATCTTGTTTTTTACAATTTTATAGAATATGGCTATCAAACAATCTGCCTGAATTTTTATAGCATGCAACTCTAGAGCACAGAATTCATTAACTTGAAAGTGAATAAGTTGTGCATTCTATCTGAACCCTGTAGGACTCTGAGATTATCAGAAATTAAACTTCAGCTGGTACCATTAATAATGGCAAATCCGAATGTTTAGCTCATTTCTTTGTGGACTGCTATACTTTTATTTGCTGAAAAGTGTTTATAAAAAGAAATAGAACATAAAATGTTACTGAACAGGTGGTCATAAAAATACAAGTGACCAGTGTGGTAACATGACAATTATAAGCTATTTTTTATTAAATTAATTTTCTGTTAGCTGATATATTCTGAGCTTCAGACCCTTGAACTATAATTTTTTTGGAAGACTGACATTTTACATGTAAGCATTCCGGTAGTCATATTTACTTGTGAAATTTCCAATAAATCAAATGTATGTAGTTTATTGCTTAAAATTATTTGTAAGAAGTACTATAATACAGTAGTACATGTAGACATTGAAACACAATTGACATTTCAAAAATCATAGAAATGCTGTAGGAAGGCTTGGTACCTTATGACACGTATGCCAGTGAATGGACTAATACTTTGTATGGATTATTTTCCTATCAAATTCTGTATCCTATTTTAATTGCATCAAATATGAGACATATAACAGTAATTCTCTATACATTCATGAAATAAATCATAACTTCACGATTACTTTAGTCGTATTCTAATACTCTTACTGTACAGTTCTGTGATACTTACCAATAATTAGTACTTCATGGGGGAGACTCATTCCTATAACAGGATTTATGAGATATGGAGATGTAGCAGTATAGTGACAAGTATATTGTGTTGTATTCTGAGTTAATTGTAGTGGACTCAAGTCTAACTGATTATAGTATTCTGTCCTGTCAATAGAGTATTTCCCTCCATCCATGAATATGATACTATCATTAATGTTGATGGAAAGTTCACTTTACAAGTGAGTATGTAATTGAGTGAAACTGTTGGCACTCTACTCTCTGTAATGCTGGCTGATGATTGGGGAACTGTGTAACATTGTATAAATGTAGTAATATCAACACATCAATTGATTTACAAATTACCTGACACTGATAAAGTGACTGAAGTCATTAGTGTAGAACTGCTAATTGAAGCCATACATTGTACAGATGGATTGTGTTGGCTCACTCTCTCTATTCTCAACATATCTGTGAATGTGTTCGAACTTCCTTGAACAGCCTGACCTTGCAGAGGACCTCGAGCTACTTGACCAGTCCAAGTAAATGATGGAGTTCCTCTACCATTTATAGTAACAGTACATGTTAACCGATTATTTCCGGAATTAATTACTGCCGCGGGGCGCCGTAAAACGGAATTCTTTTTTGGACGCGGTCGCGTCGACCCTTCTAGAAGGAGTTACTTGAAAGCTACAGCAGCTAACTACAAATTATTATCTATTATCAATCTTACTTGGTTGTACTTTAACCACAAAGACTCCAGGCTAGGCTACCTCAGTCCAAACAGTTGTAATAAAACCAAACTGAAGCTGCTTTTCTCTGGCCGCGTTTATGCGCCTATCGGAACTACCGGTTTTTAGTTCGTGGTCGCGTATACGCGCCTATCGGAACTAATCGGTTAATGTAAGAGACTCTCCAGCTACAACTTCTGGGTTGATAGGAGATATTGAGATAGAACTAACTACAAACATTAGTTGAAGTAAACATCAGTTCAATTTGATTGCTTAGTTGATATTTTTGAGTTAAACACTATTGTAAAAGTTTGCCTAAGGACATCTCCATATTTACTTCAATAAATTATTCAGACATTCTACATTACAATATTGCATTTTACATAAATGAACTAACTAGTGAATTGCAGTTTTGATGACATACAAGAATGTTGTGTTGTGTCTCAGATAGTATGTATGCTATGCCAGTCAAAGTATCAGCTATAACTCCTGATCTCCTATATCAGTAATATTTACAGAATCTCCATCATTAAGAGTTCTTGATCCAATTCTAAAGAATAACTCTGCAAATTAACTACTAGAAAATATTTTTTCATTTGTCTCTGCAAACAACGTCAGCAAATTGTTGTTAAATATTGTTTATTTATTATGTATAGTGTGGATAACTATTTTTGTATAGCTAATAAATGTCCTTAACACATATTATAACAAATACTTATTAAATCATGTGAAAATAATACTTATCAGTTAAACTGTAAGAACACTATTACATTTAACATGGTTGACAGAACAGACAAGCTAGTAAAGTAATGCAGAATTAAATTAAAGCAGTGTTTCCCCAAAAGCCCCTCACCTATAGTTTTGGAAAAAAAATTAACTACACTTGATAAAAAATTCCACAGTCTACCCCCTAGAATGTTTCAAGCTGTATTATTGTATTGTTTAAATGGGTGTGGTCAGGCGAGTTGTCACAGTTTTTACCTCCTAGAATACTACTCCCTAGAATGTTTCCAGCTGGCCTGATATTGCACAGCTGGCCTAATATTGCCTTCTAAAGCCATAACTATGGACATGATGTATTAAATGGGTGTCATCAGTGGGTGTGGTTAAAATACTACTCTACTTGCTTTTTCTGGGGGGGGGGGGGAGAGAAAAAAATGAAGCTACATAACATATTATTTAGACTTAAACATTAGGTTTGCTTCTTCCTCATAATAAGTGTTCATAAGATTCACATTTAGAAGAAAGTGATCACTTATCAGGGTTCAAGAATGTTTACTTTTAACAGCCAAAATATATTAGTGTTGTTTTCATCATTGAAAACATTTTGTAGGTGTTGGATTTTTCAAAATGCAGTCTTAGTCTCTGCTATTATACTATAAATAAGTATAAATGTGATAATATGCTCTCCTAGACTCTTTTACATTAAGTAAGTATATTTTATAAAATGTATAAATGGACACTCAGCAATTTAATAAATAGTAGTATGGAGGGACTAGGTCAGGTGACATATGTGAGTTTATCATTCTCATACAATATCAGTTAGAGACCAGAGCTGTAACACTAAGAACATATGAGACTGTCTGAATCAGGATGCCAGGTTGTTCGTTGCTATCCAGCAGATTGACATTGAACTCTTCAGCACAATTACTTGCTGCTGCTCTGTATTCATATTCATGTCACTTGCGGTCGAAAGAGGCCTTACAACGAAATAACAACATACATTTACCTAGCTAGTTAACATACCTTGACAATTTGCATAGCCATAAAGAAGCACTTGAACAAATAGCAACCATAGAAAATGCCTTTTATGTGACATCTTTCAGTAAGATTTTAGAACTAGAGCATTAAGGGTGCTCACACATAGCAACGCTCGCGCGAGGCTTAATTGAGCCTTAAACCACGAAACCACGGAGTTGTAAAGGTGGTAGGCGGATCTTAAATACCCACGCAGAGATAAGAGCTGCTAGGCAGCCCGTGGTAAATTCGCGTGGCTACTGTAGTGTAACAAATTGGCGGGTAACAGCTATTTATTCAATATAGAAGCTAGTTAGGAAATCATGGGCAGGAGGCTTAAAACCAAGAAAAAGCAACAATTAATGGACGCAAGAGAAATAAATAAAATTCTCAGTGCACCAATTTTATTGTATTAATAAGCATCTATTTAGTGAAAATTTTCCAATTTATAAAAAAATGTGTTTAAGCCAGAAAAAGAGTAAATATTGATATGAAGGTCTAAAATTTTGGTATGACATAGTCATATATGTCAATATTATTATATAAAATTTTCATAATTTGATCTCAAATTTTGAGCCAATTAGCAGCTTTTTTGTCAAAATTTACTTTTGTATGTTACGGGTCGTCAATTTGTGACGTTTACCAATATTTTAGGAGTGCTGTATACGTAAACGTGACGTCAAACAATGCACATGCACAAAACGGTCAGCCCGTGGGGTAACTCGCGGTCCTGTTTGGCGCCACTTTACCGCCAGGCTAAATATGGCTTCTATCGAGTTGGCAACTTTTTTTTCTCAGGCGAGAGGGATTCTTTTCTATGATTGTGCTAGTCGCGTGGGGTTGGCCTTCACATGCATTTTAGAGGCGGGGAATCTCTACGACCCCAACTGCGTTGCTCTGATGGTGACTGCCGCAACCCGAATGCTTGGTCATCTAGCTCGGGAAGCGGCACAAATGTTGGCTCCTCTCCTCAGGGCTGGATTCCAGGCAAACGGGTAAGTAAATGTGCTGCATTCTGTTGTGACACAGCTACAAAATGCCTTCCACTCAAGGTTTTTATACCTATTGTACAACAACACTATAGCGTACAAATTCAATCATGTCCAAACATTATTTTTTTGACAGGCAAGTTATCTCCGCACCCTTCACCCGATTGGGCTACTCTGGATCCTATGGAAATAGAGTGTGCTCAATCAGGGTGACTATCTGTGGCTACCAGAGTAGGGTAGGAGAGGTAATGAGTGCTCTGTGTTGTACTAACTTGACATACAGTTGTGCTACATTACCAGACAATCACGCTGACGTTAACTCAAGCACCAAAGACATAGAAGAAAACAGAGAACTTGTTGATACGTACTGTAACGAAGACCACAGTCACACAGACATTAACAGTGAACATACTAACAGTGACAATAATAACTCCCAATACTCTAGCCCCTTTCAACAAGCTTGCCCCTACACAATTTCAGACTTCGACACTGACTCTCATCATACATTTGACGAAGCTGAACATGACTCTGACAGAACAATGCCTATAACTTCAACGCCAGACAATTCCCAAACAGAAGATTTTAATATGACACCACCATTAGATAAATACATAGACGACTGTGAGCAAAATGAAATCCCACGTGACTTACAATATACAGTTGACGGTACTGAGACACAATCATCAAGATTTACAGACTGTAACTTAGCTGATTTAAATATAACTCCACCATTACAACAGCAACAATCACCAGACACCAGACACAAAACTCAAACAATACATCGACAAAAACGTCACATGCTGATACGTAAACGAAACAAAAGGCACATGCGAGTACTACGACGAAAGAAAAAAGTATGTACGGCAACATAACTAATACAGCTAGACTACCTGACATAACGAGTGCAACATAGAGCCAGTCCTCTCCATACGTGAGCTACCAAGTACATTTACCATCACAACCTCAAGTTGTAGAAGATTACCAGTCTCCCACTAATCACATGCTGATGATCATATGCAACAGAGAAATCTTTTGGTTGGTGGTGGCTCTGAAAAGAGCCGGTTGAAAGAAATTTAAATAAAAGAATACTATTGTGCTGCATGCCCTACGTTACTCCTTTCACTCTCCTGTGTGATTTGTAATTTTTAATCACTTCATCCACGCTGTCACAGGTATGACCTTCGTCATAGGCTTGTTCGTAATCTCTACACTTCGCAAAGAAACGTCCAATACTCTCACAGGTTACAAGGGAGAATGACTCGGGTACAATCTTCCTTAGCCTGGTGATGGCCCCGTTGGCATAACTTCTGGTATGCTTCTTGCACTGACACCACACATGCTCGATAGGGTTCAGCTCACAATGGAACTTGGGGAGAAAGACACATAAATGCCCTCGACTGTGAACTTCCTTTTCAAGGATGGTGGTGCGATCTTGGAAATCCTGCCAAAATAAAAACAAAGGTAAGAGCATTTTAAAAACAATAATGCACATTTTAAAATTATTAATTACATTTTCTAATTGAGCTATTGAAATCACATGCTTTCAAGTAAAATTATGAATTGCAATTTTTGTATTCATGTGTGTTTTACTTGCCTTAAACTTCAGAAGTTCTTCCTTCATTTTGGAAGCATTCATGCCCTTGATGTCAATCCCTCTCTCATCCAACACGGTCTTCATCCCATTCTGCAGTCCATCTTCAGTCACCATCTTCTGCACCTGTCCACTCCACATTGTGTCCTGCATGAATGGCTGCTTCCCTCCATCCCGCACATTCATTCGGTCAGCGTTGAGAGCATTTTCAGGTCTCTTTGTATGAGATGGTGCGTTGTCAAACACAAAAAGACCTTGGCAGGAGGGATACTTACTCTCAAACAAGGAAATTGCCTTGTGAGTCTGCAGAATAGATACCATTACATACTTATCTGTAAGTACCTTAAATATAAATACTATTCATTATGATTAATACTATTATTATTATTATTATTACTATTACTCTTATTATTTCTATTATTATTACCATTATTATGATTAATACTATTGCTATTACTATTATTATTAATAATACTATTACTATTACTCTTATTATTTCATTATTATTATTACTATTACTATTATTATTATTAATACTATTACTATTACTATTATTATTTCTATTATTATTACCATTATTTTTATTATTACTATTACTATTACTATTATTATTATTATTATTATTATTATCATTATAACTATTAATACTATTATCTTAATTTCAGCATTTTTTTCAGACCTGTGAAATCAAGTGATCATTAGTGAAGTAGCCATCTGTCTTGTGTTCCAGAAAAATGGTACACCTCTCATTGTTACTCTCCAGCATGCCACCAACTTCTTCCACGAAATCAGAGACCATGATAGCCTGCCCAAGGGACTTCTGTTTGAGCACTTGCTTGGTTCCATCTGTCCAGTGAGATGACTGATCCGCATTGGCATAAAAAGTGGATTCATCATGGAAGACTCTGATTACTGGTCTAATGGCTGGGTCAGGAGACGGAGAGTTATATGTCCACATCCTACTTTCCAGAGATTTCAGCCTGTTAAGATAGAGCTTCCTGTCAGCAACAACATCCGACCGTTCGTGCCCATCAAAGTATATGCCCTTGGAATGGTGCTGATATGAGAACCCAAGTTCATGCAGCCAAATAGAGACAGTTGACTTGCACACATCTACTTGGTGGTGATCTTTGAGCCAGCCTACAATATCATTCAAAGTGAGATTAGGACGTCCCCTCATGTTTGCTGTGTCACACACAAACTTCCGAACTTCAGCCATGAAATTTTCATCAAAGGTCAAAGATGCCCACTTTGGATGTTTTCCTCTTCCTGACTCCAACTCATGCTGTATCCGCTCATCTGTTGCTTCATCAATAGAAGATATCAGGGAAAAGAAGTCAACATAGATATCCGCTGCCCACCTATGGATCACTTTCCAACAGAATCCAGTGGCTTTTGAGGCCAACTTGCACGACTCTGTGATGCCCATCTCTGCGGTCATACCAGCACCAACTATTTGAAGAGCTATAGCTTTCTGTATAGCCAAAGTTGTGTTTCTTTCCACAAAAGATTGTAAACTGTGCAATCCTTGTGAAATCACGTGTGGACTCTCTTTCACTAATAGCTTCAAATAGTTATTTCTGGGTGAGGGGGACGGGCAAGGCTGTTTGGGTCTAAAATTATATGAGGAGGAGGGGGAGGAGGATAGTGAGTGTGAGGAGGATAAAGAATAAGAGGAAGATGGGGAGGAGGATAAAGAATGAGAGGAAGACGGGGGGGAGGATAAAGAAGAATGAGAAGACATGGAGGAGGATATAGAATGAGAGGAAGATAGAGAGTGTGAGGTGGATATAGTTGGTGAAATAGATGGAGAATGTGAGGATGCACTTAAAGAGCTAGAAAGTGGAGGTGAAAGAGATACATGTCTTCCTCTGGGAGCCTTTGGTTTCATGCAGTCTTTCATTTTTTTAGCTGCTGTAGAAGAGGAGGCTCTCTTAGACTCTACAGGAATGTTAGAGGATATCTCCAGAACTTCCACCTGATTTCGTCGTCGCTTGCTCGCGCGACTAACCGTAGGTAATGCTGCTTTGGAAGCCATACTATAATCGAGTTAGCCCGCCAAGTGAAAATGGAAAGTCCGATTATGCTAGGGTAATTCCCTTCAGGTCGCGCAAGCGCGAAGTTGGACCCAGTCTTACGCCGTGTGACGAATTACCGCGTAAGTTCCGACGTCAAAGAAAATGGCGAAAAATGTATTGTAGTCTACGAGAGAGGCGTGTTTTCTCACCTTCCCATGGTTGAATAACTGTTTAAAGATATCAGGAATCTTTTAAATCAGATGGAAAATGGTATGCCTAAATTATAAAGAGCTATGTATTGGTCAATCTCATGGAATCAAAGTTTCCACTCTTTAAGCTGGAAGCACTGTACATGTGTATGAAAAAAAAACAAAAAAAAAACGTACTAAAAATACTTTTGTACTGTTGAAGCCTGATAGTATCACCATCCTGTTTGACGGAATCCGGGCAGTCAGCATTCACCATCCATCCATGACTTCTTCTGCTGAGAAGATGACCGATATATTTACAAGGGCGTTTGACCTCTTTGGAAGCTGCCTCAGGGATTACAATTCCTCTCATTGCATGGCTGAAAAAGATATTGATGACCTAGGTAACATTACAAAATATTCTAGAACTCATCATATTTACCTTTTTTTTTTTAATGGCCTTTGTTAGCATCGCATATCAGGCAGTTCCTGAAGTTTTACACGGAAGCGTTTCCTACGGCTACCATTTTTGCCCAAAATGCACATACTGGAGGATCACGTTATTTCCTGGATTCGCAGGTGGAAATTGGGATCAGGATTGAAGGGAGAACAGAGAGCAGAAGCCCATGTCATGAAATTAGAGAGGGTAATGCATCAGGGGATTCCAAATGAGCTGGACAGGTTGAAATATATATTTAACACTTTCGTTCCCGATCCCGCTTAAAAGCGGGTGAAGACCGGTTGGCTTCTCCGAATTTTTAAAAATAGTTTCTTTATAGCTAGAACCTTCAGATTGCATACACAGGTGCCCAATGCATTGGAGAAGCATCTAAAATAGCTTCCAGCCAGGACTGCTTCGACAGTACCACACAGCAGTTGCGTTTATTTCTTCCTCGGCAAAAAAAAAACATCGGTTATCCGTCAAATTTAACAAAAGTTACCTTCTTCACAGCAGCTTCATTTAGGGATCCACTCATCTCCAGAGCTTTGTAGAAGCAGCGAAAAATTGCTTGAGCCAAGTAGCCTTCCATAACACATTGAAACAACCGCTTTTTTGCCGACCAAGACTTTGCGGTTTGACTTACTGTCTTCCTCTTTTTTTATAAAATCGCCTGTTCAACTGGGGGCCTCCCCATTACGTACAGTCTTAGGTAATGCTTATTACATCATAGGAAAAAAGTGAGCGTGTCCTGTGATCCAGGTAACTGCAAAAAAATAATTTTTTCGAAGTCAGTTTGGAAAGATGGCATCTACCAGTTACAGTGCTGTGGAAGTTTTAGCATTGCTTGATACTGACTCTAGCGACTCAAGCAGAGAGGAGGGAGACGACATCTACGGCTATAGGAGGCCCTGTATCAGGGTTGGTGGACCAGACCCCGTCAACTCTGATACTGACAATGGGAGTCAAGAAGATGATCGAGGTAAGCTCGTCTTTCTCTTGAAAACTAGCAAGCTTCTGTTGTGGAAAGGACTTATTTATAGCTATGAGATAGAGAAAGCTGTTTGCTATAATATATACATATTTCATTCAGGCCCGTAGCCAGGATTTTTTAAAGGGGGGTTACTTGAACTAATTTATACATAACCACACCCATTTAATAGGAAAGTAACCACACCCACTTAATACCACACCTGTTTTATTACCACATAGCTACTCCACACCCAGTTAATAGCCACATAGCCACACTTGCTTAATAACTACTTAACTACAATTGAAATAATTAAGTTGCAACTGATATCATGTTAGTAGTGATAATTAGAAATTAAATAATAAACTTGCTTTTTCCAGTTTACGTGGATGCTTTTGTATAAATGTTTTACATATTTCATTTATATCCAATTCAGTGTAATTAACATGAATAATTGCCAAACTACTAAGTCTTTCTTCACTTTGAGTGGACCTCATATAATTGTTTAACCGTTTCAAAGTGGAGCCTGATCTCTCACAGGAACATGAGCTCAATGGGAGCGTTGCAAATAGCTTCAATATTGTCCAAATGTTAGGAAGACTCTGTTGAGGACATTTCTTCAGCGACTTGGCAATAGTGTCAGGACGTTCACTCTTTGGTATGAGAAGCCATTTTGATTTCCACCGACTGAATTCTTCATCCACAATAGTTGGATTAGGGAGATCTTCGTGATAAAAGGACACTACTTGTTCTATCATGGCAAAGGATGAGTTAGGTGTAATATTGTTGGGCATTAGTTCTTGAATTGAACCTGCTGTTTTGCTGTGAGCAGTAAAACGAGAAGAAATATCACTAATTAAGTGGTCCAAGAATGGAATTATTATTGATTTTTTGAAATAGTCTGCAACAGAACAATGTTCTGGGTTAGGCCGATTTTGCTGGCGACTACTTGTACGGGGCTTTGATACAGCTATATTTGATTTTTAAAAATGCGCTGTGAGTAGTCCTCAACATTTTCTCTAAGCTTCTTCAGGTCCGCACATGACTCCATGACTGTTGTTACTCCAGAAACTATATCATTATCTGTAGCCTGAATTTTAACTGCACCTTCCTTGAGATAAAACAAAGAACGCTGTAGTGTGATTAAGCAAAATACAAATTCAAAGCATTCTAAAGCTTTCATGTGTGCTAAAGCATTTTTTTTGTCTTCTGCCGTCCACGACCCATCACTATAAAGAGGAAAATTGCTATCTCCATACAATATGACTTCACACATTTTAATTAAAAAGGGATGAGCCAAAGAAAAACGCTCCCATCCTTCAATATTCTCCACCCATCGTGTTATACAAGTGTTGAGAAGGGGAACTCTACTTGTAGTTTGTACTTGAGAATCAACAACAGCTTTAAGAAGTCCTGCCCTTTTATGTGAAACTTTAACCCACCAAGTAAAAGCTTTTATTTCGTCAATGCAATTTCTGATTGAAGGAATTGAACAAGATTTTAAAATGGCAAGGTTTAATGAATGGCCAGCACAATGAGTATAGAGAGCTTTTGGTTGTTTCTCTAGAATTTTGGCCTGAACACCACCTCTTTCTCCACTCATTGTAGATGCCCCATCATATCCCTGGCCACGCAAGTTGCACAAACTAAGCCCTAAATTTTCAATGCTATTAATAATGGCTTCTGTTATATCAATTGCCCGAACACGTTTTAACTTCACAAAACCAATAAACTCTTCACGAATCTCACAATGATCATCTACAAAACGGAGACATATGGTTAAATGCTCAACACCATGACTCGAAACCTCATCTGCTATGACAGAAAAAAATTTGGAAGCTTTTATTTCATGAACAATACCAGCCAAAATTATATCATACCCAATAACGTTAATAATGTCATTTTGTGATTGTGGAGAAATGTAAGTGGCATTTTTTGCTTGAGGATGATATAAATGGTTAGACAATACTGGGTCAGTTTCAGCAAAAAACTTTAACAAGGCCAAAAAATTACCTGGATTACTAGATAGAGAAACTTTTTCAGCATTACCTCGAAAAGGCAAACCCTGCTTTCCTAAATAGAGAATTGCTCTTACAATCTGCCGAAGAATATGTTCATTTTCAGTAATCTTTTTCTGAATACTATCACTGAACATTACATCAACCCGTGTAGACGGATTTTCAACAGATAACTTCAATGTGTCCGCCATTGCAAGACAATTTCGATGGTAATGCAAGGAAGAGTGATTAGCCAATATGCTGCTAATTTTGATCCAATTTGAAAAGGGCCTATTTACCAGCATACCTTTATCTTTTCTTTCCAAAACAGGCAATAGGATGGCACACGGACCACAAAAAATGCCATCTAACTTTGGGCTATAGAGTAACCAAGGATACTTATTCAGCCAAGATTGATTAAACCTGCGCTGAAATCCATGAGAAAAAGTAGGTGGGAAAATAGCAGGTGGTGCAACATGTCGAAAAAGTAGTGAAAACTTCTCATCCACAGAGAGATTAACTAATTGGCAGATCTCATCAATAGATTTCCCTGGATCACATAGGGCTCCCAAATCATTAAATGGAGGTGAATCAAGCAGTTTTGAAGAGTTAACAACACAATCAGAAGTTCCTGCTGAACTTGATGCTGTTTCCAGTGTTTGTATTGGCTGCAAACCTAAAATAAAATTAATATCTAACAATCACTTAAACTAGCTACCAAACCTTTTACCTTCCTCTTCACTAAAAGCTTGTTTCTTCGAAAGAAAGGGCAAAAGAGTACTCTTAGCTCGCTTCATTGGGAATCAGAGCAAATCAAAATCTGGCTGCATATGATTTGAACTCACTGTGTGAATAGGCAACTATGGTACCCATGTACTCAATAGAGCTGCTAATTACATTTCTGAATACAGCTGTTATTTGTGAATAGGCAACTATGGTACCCATGTACTCAATAGAGCTGCTAATTACATTTCTGAATACAGCTGTTATTTGTGAATAGGCAACTATGGTACACACCCATATACTCAATACAGCTGCTAATTACATTTCTGAATACAGCTGTTGTTTTTAACTCCAGCAAGCTAAGAAAATTGAATGTACCTGTGAATGTTATTTACAAAATACTGTAGTAATATTAAAAGGTATATCCCAGCAGTGTGTTAGCTGGAGCTACAACAGCTTTAAAAAAAATACTAGTTTTTCAGAGAAGCAAAATGTCTAGCTATGAATATCATTAATTTCAAAAAAAACCCCTGGCTACGGGCCGGGCCTGTCATTGAGTTTTGATATTTGAAAGTGGGTTGTGGTTTTTTGAACAATTTCAAATTTTCAAAAAAAATTAATTTTTTTTACCACATGTACTACTAGGACCAGATGTGTATGCAGTCACCGACCCGATTGTGAAGAGGACGAAGATGAGGCAACAGGAGCAGAGTCTTCCAGTGATGAAGGAGAAGATGCCGGACCTGGCGAAGTACACTCGGAACCCCCCCCCCCTCAAACAAAAATCCTGAATGAAACCGCACACAATACATCATAAAGTTGCAATTATATTGGATCATGAATAATTTGTTGTTTGTATTACAAATATCTTTGTTGTTTGTGTTTTTGTGTATATGAAATTGTTTTGTAGTGGAGCTCGACGTCCGATGGTATATGTGACCGGATTTGTGAAAACCCGGCTAAACGCGGCATCTACAGTTTTCTAATTTATTCCACCAGTAGGCTGCACGGGGCCTTGGGAAGCCTTCCTCCTAATTTGGAAGCTGTAGCACAAGCCGTCTTCGCCCTACGCACTACAACACTTCAGTATTTTTGCTAAACTTATTATTGCTGATTTCGAAAAAACGCCCGGTAAAGGCGTTGCTAAGGTCAGGGGGCGTGCCTTGTGTCCGTATACTATTACTGCGTGTCTCCGGGACACTATGGAATAAATCGGTTACAGGCGGATTGAAAGAAGTCTAAAATGCTTAATGCAGGGCTCCTTAAGAAACTATGATGACGAGAATTGCGTGAGTACATGTATTATGTAGAATAGCAAGTGAATTAGTTAGCTACAGTTTTTTCCCCGGCTGTTAGTGAAAAGCCCGCCAATAATTTCTTAGCAACTCTCCGTACACGAGTTCAACCGGCTAGTGTTTCTAGCCTCCTAGTGTGAGTTCTAGAGCACGCCAGAGCTTACAACTGCGTCATAAGCTAGAGCTAACTGGTGTCTATCCGTTTCTGCCATAAAAATGTTTCGAAAAAAATCAACCCATAAGGCTTTACCCGGTGATACTGAAAAAAATTGTTTGCCGCGTTTAGGCGGATTTTACCAAATCCGGTCACATATGTTCCTTGTGGACACTCATAGATGTCTCCTACATGATCACAATCAGCACCAAATACAACAAACAACGTATTTTATTGTTGAACTAATATAATATTGGTATACAGTACATCAAACAATATTATTTCTATTTTTTATTTTATTTTTATTATGGGAAAAGTTGAATTTTTGGGGGAATAAATTTTTTTTTTTTAAGTATTAGTAGAGGGCCTAAATATTATTCAATTTTCTCAATCAAAAAATGAGGAGAATCCCAAACTCTTGGTCTATTTAGTGATATATGGTTGCTATGGGGTTTTCCCAGCCAGCATCGAGTTAAAAAAATAAAACGGTAATGCTCTATTCCGCGGTAGAAGATTAGATTTTTCCGCACGCGTCTAAACAATTCGGGAACGAGAGGGTTAAGGAGCAGACTTTGGAGTCAGCACCAGCTCTTACCTCCCTAAGACCTCCAGCAAAGAAGAGAGGTCCATACAAGAAGAGACAACCACCAACAAAGAAGCAAAAGCTCTCTGACAACCAATAGCCATTGAAGACAGAACATTTTATCATTAAGTATATCTTGTAGTTTAGCTATATACATACTCACCTGGCTGCCCATTGTGCTCTTGAAAACTGCATGTTAAAAAATGATGGTACTCCTTCAAATAAAATGTTAGCTATTTATAACAAAGTTGATAGTGTTAGAAATGCTTCTTACATTCTCTTGCTGTATCTCACATCTTCCAAAAAAGTACCACTAACCCCCTCCCCTGTTAGCCTGTCAATCGTGGAGCTAGTACCTCCGATAATGTCTCAATCGCCGCGGCCAATTTTTTTCTTCTTTTTTTGTCAGCAAGGCTCTTATTAGCTTTTAACTTCCTCTATCTCACGTGAGTGATCTCAGGCTTAATAGATTGTGGGCTTTTTATTCATTATTAAGCATGGTAGTTGCTAGGTGTTAGTTGCCAAGGGGAAATTTTTTTGTGGGTGCCCGGTTAAGTGCCCGGGGATCCGCTGAATGAAACAACTGTGTTTGATGCACATCTTTGCATAAGAGTCTATACTTCACACTGATGATCAGTGTTCGATCCTATGCACTAAATGGCTCAGTTATGATAGGAACATAAATAAATGCTTCCTAAATGTTCATTTCTATTCAACTCCCAAAATTCTAGGGGGGTATCCCAGGGCTAGCCTCCCACTGTATGAACCCTTGGTATGTATAATCCACACTGTCCATGAGAGAAATAATCGTTGTATTGAGAAAGTGTAATTTGAAAATGAAAAGCAGTACAAGCACACACGTGGAATTCAACTTACCCGGCATGGATGGTGTCACAGACTGAACGATCCCTCCCAGGTTATGCTCCGGAACCTCTATACAATACCAAAAAAACACAGACAACAATGATATTTGTATCATAACAGCTGGCCTCGTTGTATTGCCCACCCCCCCCACCCCCCGTCATTGCTTTTCACTGACATTCTTGTGCCATAACACCCCTCCCAACTGGACACCCAAATATCAGTAAGTTGAAATGAAATTAGACTTACCCGGCATGGATTATGTCACAGACCGAAAAAGACCCCCGAGTTTGTTCTCTCCCAGGTTGGATCCGGAAGCGCCACATACTGTTTGTCCACGGTTGCTCTCTGTCATTGCACAACTGCACACACACACAAGAAAACAGAAGATACAGGTGAATACAGATCATAAAAATTAATGTATAATTTATTATATATAAATTGACTGGTGTACACACACACACACATGAAATTCCAATTACATGGGCATAGTAGTCCTGATCCAAAAAGATCCAGAGTTCCCTCCCTTGTTGGATCCGGAAGCGCCGCTAGAATAACATTTCAACTCCATGCACACACATATACATCGAGCGTGAAGCTCCACTACAACACCACAAAAACACAGACAACGACAACAATTATATTTGTGTCACAATACATATTACAACTTTTGGGATGTTCAGGGTGGGGAAGCCACAAATATCAAAGTCTGTGGTCCTTCACACAAAATATTATGGAATATCAATGGGTGTGTTGTCCTCTTTCTTCCACTCACCCCCTACCTAATCCACCGACTCTTCTTCTTCGGTTCCCGCCTTCTCCGACCGCGAGGACATCCAGAACTCGGAGCAGGAGGAGCCACTTCCTCTTCTTCATCACTGGAACCTGCTGCCTCTTCGTCTGTTTCATCATTGGAAGACTCAGGTCCGGCATCTTCTCCTTCATCACTGGAAGACTCTGCTCCTGTTGCCTCATCTGCGTCCTCTTCACAATCGGGTCGGTGACTGCATACACATCTGGTCCTAGTAGTACACGTGGTAAAAAAAAATTTAACTTTTTTTGAAAATTTGAAATTGTTAAAAAAAAACACAACCCACTTTCAAATCTCAAAACTCAATGAAATATATATATATTATAGCTAAACAGCTATCTCAATATAGCTATAAATAAGTCCTTTCCACAACAGAAGCTTGCTAGTTTTCAAGAGAAAGACAAGAGAAAGACAAGCTTACTACACTGTTTGATAAAAACGCAGCTTGGCTCGGATTCAGCAAAGCGAAAATGGTGCAGTTTCTTAATTCCTGGAACTTTCTTAAATTTGGTTGCAAAAAAACTTACCCAATCATAAGTTGGCACTGAACAAGTGTGGTGGCTTGTTATGGATTTGTTTTTCGAAGGACCAGCTTCTAGTAAGCAACCAATTGTACAGCACTAGAACAGTCTTGGATGTATAAGCTTTTATTGATGAGTTTCATAACATGTGACTAACTACAATTTTCTAATTAACACACATCAGTGTGCATGTATTAGAACCAAAAAATAAATGTTTATGAGTGTCAGTGACACAGAAATAATAATAATAATAATTTGTGATGTTAGAAATAATAATTTAACTGCATGAATAATGAATTAGCTAATATGTTTGCATTTGTTTGTGTGAAACCCAAACATGCTGGGGGGCCAGTTTGTAATGACTTCTAATGCTCTTCTTCTGTTTCTTTGTCATCTTCCATCAGGAGTGGCACCATCATGTGAATGCTCCTTTTGTACTCTTTGCCTCTCACTTTCACATTGACAGTTCTCACTAAATTGTCCTTGCCAGGAAACACCTTTGTTATAATTCCCAGTGGCCATCTTCCTGTAGCAATAGTCTCATCTTTCACAAAGACAATATCCTTCTCTTTAATATTGCATCTTTCTTTTTTCCACTGCTTTCTTGCTTGCAAAGACTGTAAGTAGTTCCCCTTCCATTCTTCTTCCAATTTTTGTGATAGTCCGTTATCGCTGTAGATGTCCTTGGGAGTGCCTCTTCTGTTTGTGAACCTCTTTAATGCAGCAATAAATTCTTCTGTGTCCAAGCTTCTGCATATTTCAATGTGTATGGCTCTTGTGGCCATACACACAAAGAGACACCAGTAAGCTTTCATGAACACAGGCTTCCTTGTTGCTCCCTCCCTCAGCACAACTGGCCCAGCATAATCTATACCAGTCTTGAAGAAGGGTGGTGTGAGCACTGTCCATGCAGCTGGAAGTAAACCAAGTTGCTGCTGCAGAGGGATGGCATTAATTCTCTGGCATGGAGCACACTGCTTGCTGATTAGTTTTAGCTGCTTCTTGATTCCAAGCACTAAGTATTTATTCCCAATTATGCTGATCAGTGCAGATGTTCCAGCATGGTTGTGCAGCTTGTGCTGTGTTGCCAAGAAGAGTTTGGTTAGTTTGCATTTTGCAGAAAAATGGGATGAGAGCTCTTTCACGAACTCTTCCTCTTACGCATATGTAGTCGTGGTTGGAGGTGTGATCTTTCAGCTCCAATCCCATTCCCCCCAAAGAGTGTCCTTTTGGTAATTGTTTCTTCTTCCTCACTGCATCAAATACTTCTGGGAAGCTGAGTTGCTGTTGCACATAGATGAGAAATTGTTGTGCTGCTGCAGTTTCATTCCATTGCAACACTCTTTCTTTACAAATTTCCATTTTCTTGCATCCCTTAATGAATCTCATAATCCATGCCCAGACTCTTGTTAGCTTGATGAAGCATGAACTCCATGAGAAGAGAGAAAAATCAATGTTATTTGTTGTTACCACAGTTACCAAGATGGTTGCTTTCAAGCCAGGCAAATCTGTGTCTTTGTCTCTAAATTTCTCCTGAGGCAGTTTAGGCCATTCTTCTTGGGGCAACTTCAGCCAAAATTGACCATTCCACCACAGTGATGATGTTGCCAAAGATTGTGCTTCAAGACCCCTGCTGCACAAGTCAGCAGGGTTCAGTTCAGTGGAGACATAACCCCATTGTTGCAGTGGCAGCAGCTCATTAATCATGGCAACTCGGTTGCAAACAAATGTTTTCAGCTTGATGAGTGGTTTCTTTAGCCATGCCAATACAGTAGTAGAGTCAATCCAGGTAAAAATTTCAGTGGCATTAATACACAATGCATTGGCTACATGGGAGATGAGTTGAGAGAGCAGCTTGGCAGCTTCCAGTTCCATCTCTGGCATTGTTCTTTGTCTGATTGGTTTCACCCTTGCTTTGGTGCAGAGAAGGTGAGTGGACACAGTATTGTTGACATCAGTGCAAACAAGATAAATCACAGCTCCAAAGGCACTTTCGCTTGAATCTGAAAATCCATGCAGTGTCTTCAACTTGATTTTGCAGGAGGGGCCAGTGAATCTTGGTATTTGCAGATCTCTGATGACATCCATTTCACCAATCCATTTTGTCCAGGCAGGTAACATGTTCTCAGGAACTTGATCATCCCATCCAAATTTTGTCAGCCAAATGGATTGTAAGAGAATAGATAGGGTGAGATTAGCCCCAAGACATAAAAAACACTGGCTACAACTCTGGCTACCACCCTCTTAGTGACTGTGCCCTCAATTGGAGTGGAGGGTGTGATCACCAGCAGAGCATCACTGTTGGTATCCCAGCGTATCCCAAGTGTTTTAATGGCATCACTCTTCACTAGTTCTGCCTTGTCTGCTTGCTCCACAAGTGCTGGCGGAATTCCGGAAAGAAATTGTTTGTTGTTGCTCCTCCATTTTCTGAGGACCATCCCACAGAGGCTGAGTAATTTGCAGAGTGACTGCTGCATTGTTTTTGCTTCTTGAATTGTTTTACCACCAGAAAGGAAATCATCAACATAGAAGTGTTTCTCTATTGCTGCAGCTGCTGCTGGGAATTCTTCCTTGTGATTCTTTCCATGGTGCCTGATGATTGATGTGGCCAGGAAAGGTGATGGTCTCACACCAAATGTCAATCTTGCCATCCTGCACTGCAGAAGCTTGCCATCTGGAGCCCTCACAAAGAGATGGTGTTAGTCTTTGTCATCTTTATGGAGCTTAATTTCTCTGTACATTTTGGATATGTCTGCAGAGTACGCAATTCTGTGGCTTCTGAACTGCAGAATGATGTCCAAAATCAGGGGATACAGATTGGGCCCAGTGAGAAGTGTGTCATTTAGTGAAAATCCTGTTGATGTCCTAGCTGAAGCATCAAATACAGGTCTAACTTTTGTGGTTGTGGATTCTTCTTTCACCACACCTTTCACTGGCAGAAAGTATTTAGCTTCACTATGATGCACCACTTCTACATGTTTCAGCTGCACATATCCAAACATCTCTGCTTCAAATTCTTTCAGTTTGCCACATTTCTTCATCTTTCTCTCATTAGCAAGAAATCTTGATTTTGCCATTTTTTCTGAAACTCCCAGTGGTGGTGGATTTTCCACCCTAGGAAGTTTACAGGAATATCTTCCATCTTCAGTTTGCTGTACAGATTGTTCAAATTGGATAACAGCAGATTTCTCCTCATCAGTAAGAGTAGTGGCAGTTGGCACTTTTTCCAGCTGATACATCTGATGAAGTAGTTTGCTGTCACTATCTTCAAGAACATCTACTGTCAGTGTTGTGGCTTTGCTGTCTGATGCTGCAGGTCCAGACACTGTCCACCCAAATACAGTGTTGACAGCAGTGATCCTGGAATCCAGTGAAAATTTCTTGTCACCCTCACTCCAAAACAGTGGCAAATCACTAGTGCCAATAATGAGATCAAGCTTTCCTCCAAATTTCTCATCTGCCAATTTTAATCCTTGTAGTATTTCATTGTTAGCAACTTCTTTCGGATTCTGGGGAGGAGTGGCTTTTGGAAGTACAGGAGCAATAGCAACATCCAGTGGGATTGCAACATCTGATGGAATGACAGTAGATATTGTAACTGTGCTCCAGTGTTTGAGAGTTTGCTGGGACACAGCTCCTTGCATCTAGAGCTCCACAGGCTGCCTCTTTGGCTGCAAAAATGAAGCAATTTCTTCCGTGATCAAAGAGTGGCTAGCACAACTATCCAAAGCAGCCCTAGCTGCAATCTTCTTTCCATTGCACTGCACCATCACCACAGCTGTATGAATGAATCCATCTTGCAAGTGCTTCATATTGCTGCTTGCTGATTCCCCCACCACAGAAAGTTCCACAGCAGAGGTTAATGAATTCTTGTCATTGTCACTATCTTGATGGAGCAAGTAGTTGTGTTTGCCTTTGCAGAATGAGCAAACATACCTTGATGCACAGTCAGCCACCAAATGTGAATTGTGAAGACAGTTCTTGCATAATTTGTGCTCTTCCACCAGCTCACATCTCTGAGAAACAGTGCTGTCTATAAACTTTCTACATCTGTGTGCAGGATGCCAGTTTTCATTGCACACTGAACATTGCTTTTTCAGTTGTTTCTTTGACTTGGATCTCTCCTTGTTACTGCTGCTATCATTAATGGTTGCTGCAGGGGCTGGCACTGCTGAATGATGTTGCTGTGCTGCATTGGAGTGGTTGTTGTACTGTTTCTTTGTTGCTGGATTGGCACCAGAGGACTTAGATTTCTTTGGCAGATTATGGACAAAGGTGTCAGCAAACTTGAGCAGGGTGTCCAGTGATGGCAGCTCATCTTTTTGGCTGAGATGTTTTGACCATTCAGTCAAGAATTCAGAATTACAATCTCTTAGCAGCAGGCCAACAGTCAAAAGGCTAATGTCTTTGCCTCCAAGTTTTTCCATTTCCCTAAGCACTCTTCTTCCCTTGTCTATGATGATCTTCATTGATTCTTGAGAAAAATCGATTCTAACTGGTTCCACCAACTCCTTTATCAATGGAGGGTACAGCACACTCTTTCTTCCATAAGCAGTTTGCAGCTGTTCCATGGCAGCATCAAATCCTTCAGCAGCATGTTGGATAACAAGCTTCTTGGCTTCAGCGTCGGTGACAGCATCCACCAAGATTGACAGTTTATCAGTCTCAGGATAATAATCTTCATGCTGTTTCATTATCGCCATAAACCTCTCCTTGAAATGAGGAAAGTCTTTGGGTTTTCCTGAAAAAGTAGGAGGTTTGATTTTGTATGGAGGAGGCATCATTTTGGCAGCAGTTACAGTAGGAGTTGGAGATGAAGTAACAGGTGTGGCATCAGTTGGACGTGGCATTTTGACAATGACTGTGCTCACCATCTACATTGGTGGTGTGGCAGTTAGTGTGAGTAGGTGTTCTAAATGATTTGTTATTGTGTGTTGATCTCATAATGACTTTTCTAGACATGGACTTGCAGCATTTGCAGCCTGGGGTGGCACATCCTCCTGAGTTGCCTGTTAGGTCTGGTGTACTATGTATGACCATCTTTTCTATGGATTGAGATGGGTCTGTCACATCTTTTAGCTTTGCTCTGACTAGTCTTTTGCCTACAGTATTGGATCTCTTAAGACTTAGGCATGGTTTGGGAACATCGGCTTCCTCTGTTATGGTTGGTTGTATTATTGATCTTATTTCACTAACATCTAGGTCAGGTGTCAATTGAATAACTAGAAAGGTGTCATAAGTGCAAGGAGGTCTGTTTCTTTCTTGTATTAGGTTTATTCTATTTGAGTAAGGCACAGAGTCTTGTACTCTTTTTATTAGTTTCTTAGGATAGAGCACTTCTTATGAAGTATTTTGATACCGAGTTTATAGGCAGGCGCTGCTTGGTTCACTAAATATACGAGCGGCAATCTGACCAACTTTAGCACAGTTATTTCGAGAAAACTGCGATTAAAAACTTATCAATTTCTCGCGGAGTTAACGTTGAATTCCGTAATCTAACCGGAAGTCCGCGTTACAGGTTACCTAAGACTGTTACTTATGCTTGGAAAATGGTGGCGATCAGCTGATCGGCAGTAAGTTATAGTTGGGGCCGCTTACTTCATTGATGGGGGACGCGTTACTCAGTTTAGACCCTACATTATGTAAGAGTACTAGACAGGTATGGCTTTAAATAGCACTAGATGCATATAGACATAATTTTGCAGGCCGTTTTGCGCTTCTTTTTTTCCTTTCTGTTTCCAATAGTTTGATAGTTACAGTAAGTCATGGTAACTATAATACTGTCACTCTTTTAGAAATGATCAACTTGCTTGGTTTGTTAGTTCACTGGCTAGCTAAGTTTAGGATTATATTTGTCTTGCAGCCCGCTTGTTGCCTGTTTTAGAACAAATGAACAATAGGAATCTCTTTAAATCAATGAACAAAAATGATGGACTTTCAAAATGTGTTGCCTTCTCTTGTTTGTGACAGAAGTCCTCATCATCACTGAAACCTTTGTCCAGTCAGAGACTTGCTGATTCTTCTAGTGTCTTCACAAAATAGTCCCAGGAGTCTCCAGGTCTGCAGACTTTAACTTCAAGACTCCATAAATAGCAACATCAACCTATATAGCTTGATTATTCACATTTATTATTTCTATTCTGCTGCTGCAATATTATAACAAAAACTTATAAGAATTTACCCGCGATTATCCGAGGTAGGGGTAATTTGTTGCTAGGCAACAAATTGAATTCGCCCACGATTTTCAATTACTCGCAGGTTGGATTTCCGTGCACGCACGGAAGGTCAAAATAGAGAGTAAAAGGTGACTGTGTTTAAACGGGGCGCTCGGACCTTTAACCCTCTCGTTCCCGAATTGTTTGGACGCGCGCGGAAAAATCTAATCTACCGCGGAATAGAACATTAACGTTTTTTTTTTTAACTCGATGCTGGCTGGGAAAACCCCATAGCAACCATATATCACTAAATAGACCAAGAGTTTGGGATTCCCCTCATTTTTTGATTGAGAAAATTGAATAATAATTGAGGCCCTCTACTAATACTTTTAAAAAAAAATTTTTTTCCCCCCAAAAAAGTTTGATGTATTGTATACCAATATTATATTAGTTCAACAATAAAATATGTTGTTTGCTGTGTTTAGTGCTGATTACATCTATGATGTCCACAAGGAACATATGCCATCGGACGTCGAGCTCCACTACAAAACAATTTCATATACACAAAAACACAAACAACAAAGATATTTGTAATACAAACAACAAATTATTTATGATCCTATATAATTGCAACTTTATGATGTATTATATGCGGTTTCATACAGGATTTTTGTTTGAGGAGTGGGGGGGTGGGGCTCCGAGTGTACTTCGCCAGGTCCGGCATCTTCTCCTTCATCACTGGAAGACTCTGCTCCTGTTGCCTCATATGCGTCCTCTTCACAATGGGTTGGTGACTGCATACACATCTGGTCCTAGTAGTACATGTGGTAAAAAAAAAATGTTTTTGAAAAAAAAAAAAAAAAATTTTGAAAATTTGAAATTGTTCAAAAAACCACAACCCTCTTTCAAATCTCAAAACTCAATGAAATATAATTATATATATTATAGCTAAACAGCTTTCTCTATCTCAATATAGTTATAAACAAGTCCTTTCCACAACAGAAGCTTGCTAGTTTTCAAGAGAAAGACAAGAGAAAGACAAGCTTACCTCGATCATCTTCTTGACTCCCATTGTCAGTATCAGAGTTGACGGGTTTGGTCCACCAATCCTGATACAGGGTCTCCTATAGCCCTAGATGTCGTCTCCCTCCTCTCCGCTTGATCCTGAGTCGCTAGAGTCAGTATCAAGCAAGTCTAAAACTTCCACAGCACTGTAACTGGTAGACGCCATATTTCCAAAATGACTTCGAAAAAATTTTTTTTTTCCATAGTTACCTGGATCACACGACATGCTCACTTTTTCCCTATGATGTAATAAGCATTACCTAAGACTGTACGTAATGGGGAGGCCCCCAGTTGAACTGCCGATTTTATAAAAAAAGGAGAAGACACACTGGAAAAATATCCAGATTTTCTGTACCAGGTCAGTAAAAGGAAAGGTTACTGGAAGGTCACCTGTCAGTCACATGGTTGTCACCTTTCCTAATGCCAGGGAATATCTGGTTTCCCTGTACCTATCCTATAACAGTACAGGGCAAAATTTTCTATAGCCTTTCCTTTGAATAGACTGATCCATGACAGCTCACGTTACCCTACACCTATCCTTGAGTACATGCCACCTCATGTTCTGTGTAATATTTCAGATATCTTCCACCTCATGTTCACTGGACCTGTCCAACATGACGTCATTCCATCCATACTGGACCAATCCTGCATGATGTCATCCCATTTTTATTGGACCTGTCCTGAATTACGGCATCCCATCTTTACTGGACTTATCTTGCATGACAACATCCCATCTGTACTGAATCTTTCCAAATGCCAGGGAATATCTGGTTTCCCTGTACCTATCCTATACTAGTACAGGGAATAATTTCCTATAGCCTTTCCTTTGAATAGACTGGTCCATGACAGCTCACGTTACCCTACACCTATCCTTGAGTACATGCCACCTCATGTTCTGTGTAATATTTCAGATATCTTCCACCTCATGTTCACTGGATCTGTCCAACATAACGTCATCCCATCTTTACTAGACCTATCCTGCATGATGACATTCCATGATGACATCCCATCTTTACTGGACCTATCCTGCATGATGTCATCCCATCTTACTGGACCTATCCTGCATGATGACATCCCATCTTTACTGGACCTATCCTGCATGATGACATCCCATCTTTACTGGATCTATCCGGAATGATGACATCCCATCTTTACTGGTCCTATCCTGCACGATGTCATCCCATCTTTACTGGACCTATCCGGCATGATGACATCCCATCTTTACTGGTCCTATCCTGCATGATGTCATCTCATCTTTACTAGACCTTTCCTGCACGATGTCATCTCATCTTTACTGGATGTATCCTGAATAACATCAGTCTATCTAAACTGAAACTGTCACGAACACTATCAGTACATCTGTACTAATCAGTATTCAATAATGTCAGCACATCCTGTCATGAACAATGTCAACCAGGTTGTTGTATAATCTGACCAGTCCAAATAATATATATATATGTGACCGGATTCGTGAAAACCCGGCTAAACGCGGCATCTAAAGTTTTCTAATTTATTCTACCAGTAGGCTGCACGGGGCCTTGGGATGCCTTCCTCCTAATTTGGAAGCTGTAGCACAAGCCGTCTTCGCCCTACGCACTACAACACTTCAGTATTTTTGCTAAACTTATTATTGCTGATTTCGAAAAAACGCCCGGTAAAGGCGTTGCTAAGGTCAGGGGGCGTGCATTGTGTCCGTATACTATTACTGCGTGTCTCCGGGACACTATGGAATAAATCGGTTACAGGCGGATTGAAAGAAGTCTAAAAGGCTTAATGCAGGGCTCCTTAACAAACTATGATGACGAGAATTGCGTGAGTACATGTATTATGTAGAATAGCAAGTGAATTAGTTAGCTACAGTTTTTTCCCCGGCTGTTAGTGAAAAGCCCGCCAATAATTTCTTAGCAACTCTCCGTACACGAGTCCAACCGGCTAGTGTTTCTAGCCTCCTAGTGTGAGTTCTAGAGCATGCCAGAGCTTACAACTGCGTCATAAGCTAGAGCTAACTGATGTCTATCCATTTCTGCCATAAAAATTTTTTCGAAAAAAATCGACCCATAAGGCTTTACCCGGTGATACTGAAAAAAATTGTTTGCCGCGTTTAGGCGGATTTTCCCAAATCCGGTCACATATATATATGCCCACCCATACTGTACTACAATTAAGTCATTCAATTCCAATAGAAAAATGAGAAAAACTATACCAAGTTATCTCTACAGTTTAGTCTGAGAGTTATGAAAACCTCTAGCGTCCATTTATATGTAGCAAGTTAAGATGATAGTAGCACCAAGTCTCGTCTTCCATGACTTTCATCCATTGAAATAAATCCACTGTGTAGTATGCTTCAAAATACTCAATTCTACAATATAAATTTTACATGACTACTAATTCTACGAATATAAAACTGTAAGCAACTATTTAAATTAGGGTAACATAGAAGGCTTTCAGTAGAAAACTTACATCAAAATAAGACTTCTTAAGTTGCCACTTCCACATCTGAAAACATTACTCCCCCTTTGTAGAGAACTCCAATTTCCTGAGTAATAAATTAGTATACTGCATCTAAAATGTCATCAGTACATATAGCTAAATTATCACACTTACACCACCAAAATTAAATTAACCAACAATGATAAATTACAAGTAACTAATGAAAGGTTTCTATTCTATTTTAACATCGGGTTGCACTGTTGAGAGGTACAAAATGAATTGCCTGCTTCTTTGAAATGTCTATCACCATCGGTACCTGGAGGAAGCAATAATTAGAACATCTGAACCAGAATTTTTTTTGTGGGAGTAAGGGAATGCTAGACTCATAGGTCAGACACTATACCTAACCACTCCACTCGGAAGGTTCTGGCAAATTGGCCATATCAAACTCGTTATGCCCAGAATCTGGAATGTATTGGATGTGTACAGTGTATGGTGAGGGTATGTGTTTTGATTAAAAGAGGGCAGGTACACTACTTACGAGCTATCTCCACAGAATTAAAGGCGCCTCAAACATGGCAACACTACAACGTCTGTAGATAGGATACTTTAATAACAAACAACAGATTGCTACAAGCACTCTCTTAAAGCACATTCTCTACCGTTAAGGAGATGTCTAGAAATCTTCCCTCAGTAGGGGTCGTGTGTATCCAAGAACAGTTAGCACCATTGCTGGATATCAATGGGGAAGGCATGATACGGATACTGCACTAAACACTTCACCGAGTATTGCTTACATTTTATTGATTTACTTGCGGTTAAACACAGTATTCCAGTAGTCTGGCGCACGCAGACCCTTTACCTCTTTAAATACTGCCAGGGAGGAAAGGGTCTGGTCACTCCCCAATTGTGGCAGTTTGACTACGCTGCCAGGACAGCGGCCCAATCAGATTGTTCAGAATTTGTTTGCGCTAAATAAAATTAAGGAAAATGGCAGGTCGAGTGTGCCAAAGTGTTATTAGATTTTAAAGCTCTGGAAGAAGTGTTCAATAAGCTTGAGTTGTGTCATTATGTAATTGTTATGTAACAGATCAGCATAATTAGTTTTGCAAAGAATAAATCAGGGAACAGCGTTACTTTTACAATTGGCAGTGACCAGACCCTTTCCTCTCCGACAGTATTTAAAATAGGTAAAGGATCTGCGCATGCCAGACTAGTATTCCAGAAGAACAAGTTAGATGTGGGCAACAGACCATATTCTTCCTAGTGGAACGGTTCAGTAAAGGGTCTTATTTGTAAAACACACTACTCATGTAATATTTTGCATACACATACAAATTATACCTTCTATCTGCTATATTGTGATTATCACAGAAGAACATCATAACATGTTAAATAAAAACCATTTTTATAATTTACCTGAATAAATTGCCACTAACATAAAGATTGCAGGCTGATTCTTTTGGTGAATGCTATAACCCTTTACCAGGGCTCTCTCCCGTGCTTGCAGCGTGAGCGAGACCCCGCCCCAATATGGACTGGTCAACTTAATGGTAAAGCGTGGCTACTAAACCTGGAATTTAGGTAAGAATCGAATAGTATCGCCCTCCAGACCCTCTATCGGGCGCTATAGCTAGAAGGTGGTGTAAATACACAAATGGAGTGTGGAAGAGATCAAATTGTGGTAGCCATACAGTTTCAACCAACACCTTACTAAATCTTTATGACATGTGATACGTCTTTGTTTGTTTCTGCAGAATTTGTGTGTAGCTAATTAGTATACTTGCAGGGCCAAAAGTCCTCGTTTGCCAATTGCCAACTTAGTAGATTGTCAAGTCTGCAACTTCTCTCTGTATAAATCTTATTTATGGTACGTTTTATTAACCATTTGACAGGTATGGAACTATTGGGGTAACTATTTGGACATGTCCGACAACCATTTCACAGTCACATTCACAACTCCCTTGAAGCTTCCTGTTAACCAACTCAATATTCAAAATTTTATTTCAAAATATTAATTGTATATTTTATGGAATATGGAAAATAAATCAATATCTCATTATAAAATATAACAGAAAGAGAATGAATGTTGCTAATTAAAATTGTTCAGTCTTCACCAGCAAACAAAAACTCAGTCCGGTCACTTGATCTATAATACATAAACAACAATAGGAATAAATATGATGGTATGCAATCGTTTGTGCCTTATAATTTTCCTTACTAATTTCTAAATTCTGGCCAAATGGGGAGGGGGCCATGATGGCCACAACATTTCCGTGCTACACTGCTCCTAAGAACCTCTGGAGGAGAAGGTGGCTGGTGGAGTTAGCCTCGCCACTTGTTCTCTTGAATCCAACCCTAAAGCAGACTCCATTCCAACCAGATCCCTAAATTACTGAATGCATCACAACTAATTCTCTCACTACATTATCAAAGTAAATGTAAAAGTGTTTTTTTCTATATCTACAGTGTCAGTCAATTTAACACCTTCATTCATAAACACTATTACCAAGGTAGCATAATCTTTGCAGGTGGGGAGGGAGATCAAAGGTACACATCAGGAACAATTATGCTCTTTCTGCTTCACATTATGCTATGCTCCAATGCCTTGCCAGCTTTTTTTTTCTCTTCAGACCCTTTACCAACTTGCGCCCAGAAGAGTAGGTGCACTGCAATTGGTACCATTATGCCAGCAGTGCTCAGGCATCCAGGTGTTGCCTTATTAGGCCTACAGGAATCCCAGCATAATTTGCATAGCCTTACTATACTTATACCTAGCAAATGAAGGGGAAAAAATTACAAAATTATTAAATGCAATACATGTGTAATGATATTTTTTCCTGTAGCCGCTTGTCTGTAGGCTTATTTACAATGTTTCACGTATGGCATAGAGGCCGTTTTTTTAAGAGAAAGAAGGATACTCTTGTTGTATGCATGAAATATTGAAATAAAGTACTTAGCTAGCTATTTCACTCCTTGGTCATGAAATACTATTTGACATTTCACTCGCAGCTGTATTTAACTCACCTTCAGCTCGTGAAATATGGTCACTTGCTCATGAAATATCTGGTGATATTTCACTCCCAAGTCATGCAATAAGTACAATTTATAATTTTTGCCAGGATTTTTGGATTCAGAATGTTTGTATGTTGCTAGCCTTTTTCATTTCTATTTGTGTCACAAAATTAATATCACAAAATTTGTACAAAATTTTCGCAAAGTAATGGATATTGATTGGTCGAGTGTTAGGGTCATTAGAAAATGAAACTGGAACTGAAGGCCACAGTTGGTGTTGATGACTTGCCAGAAGACCCATAAACTTTGTGGTAAATGCTCCACCCTTTTACAAAACTTAAGAAGGAGCGCATCAGCTAAATTGATTTCCTCATGGGACAACTTTGCTTGCACAATATTCTACAGCTGAGGACAAAATGTCGCCAGCACTCTAATTGTTCTTTTGGAAGAATATCAAATAATGCTGGTATGGAAAATATAGTTATCTAATTCTTGAATTGGTCTGCTTTGAAGCCACCAAATTCACTTTCTATTTTGCGAGGAATTCTACCAACAACTGGTGGAACTACTATAGCATCTACTAAGCACTAAATTTCAACAAAATGAGTTGCTGTCAAATATCCATGTTTTATCCAAGTATTAATCATATGCTTCCCAGTTCCCAAGTATAAGTTGTGCATTGGGTCAATCACATGCATTCTTACTGCATCAAAGTAGGATAAATCAACCAAAACGCTGTATCTACAACCAAGTTCAGATTCTTTTTTCTCTTTTATTGTTTTTGTTTCACAGTCTTGAATTTCGTGTACACTGGCTCTATGGGTTGCATTGTTTCTTTTTGGCCATTTAGAACGATCAAACCCTGAATAATCAATTTCCTACTTTTCCAGGAAATTTTTTTTTGAATTGTTTGGACGCGCGCGGAAAAATCTAATTTTCTACCGCGGAATAGAGCATTGCCGTTTTATTTTTTTAACTCGATGCTGGCTGGGAAAACCCCATAGCAACCATATATCACTAAATAGACCAAGAGTTTGGGATTCCCCTCATTTTTTGATTGAGAAAATTGAATAATATTTAAGCCATCTACTAATACTTCAAAAAAAAAAAAAATTTTTCCCCCAAAAAGTCCACTTTTCCCATCAATAAAAAAATAAAATAAAATAGAAATCATATTGTTTGATGCATTATATACCAATATTATATTAGTTCAACAATAAAATATGTTGTTTGTTGTGTGTGGTGCTGATTGTGATCATGTAGGAGACATCTATGAGTGTCCACAAGGAACGTATACCATCGGACGTCGAGCTCCACTACAAAACAATTTCATATACACAAAAACACAAACAACAAAGACATTTGTAATACAAACAACAAATTATGCATGATCCTATATAATTGCAACTTTATGATGTATTGTATGCGGTTTCATACAGGATTTTTTGGGGGTGGGGCTCCGAGTGTACTTTGCCACACCCATTTTTTGGAACCTACACTACTTTGATGCACATCTTTGCATACGAGTCTATACTTCACACTGATGATCAGTGTTCGGTCCTATGCACTAAATGGCTCAGTTATGATAGGAACATAATGGGATACAATATCAGACTAAAAATAAATGCTTCCTAAATGTTCATTTCTATTCAACTCCCAAAATTCTAGGGGGGAACCCAGCGCTAGCCTCCCACTGTATGAACCCCTGGTATGTATACTCCACACTGTACATGAGAGAAACAATCGTTGTATTGAGAAAGTGTAATTTGAAAATGAAAAGCAGTACAAGCACACACGTGGAATTCAACTTACCCGGCATGGATGGTGTCACAGACTGAACGATCCCTCCCATAGGATCCGGAACCTCCATACAATACCAAAAAAACACAAGACAACAATGATATTTGTAACATAACAGCTGGCCTCGCTGAATTGCCCCCCCCCCTCCCCCGTCATTACTTTTCACTGACATTCTTGTACCATAACCCCCCCTCCCCCGTCATTACTTTTCACTGACATTCTTGTACCATAACCCCCCCCTCCCCCGTCATTACTTTTCACTGACATTCTTGTACCATAACCCCCCCCCCCCAGCCCTAGCTGGACACCCAAATATCAGTAAGTTGAAATGAAATTCAACTTACTCTCTTTCCACAAATGCACGCACACACATACACACACACACACACAAGAAAAAAGAAGCTACAGGTGAATACAGATCATAAAAATAAATGTATAATTTATTATACATAAATTGACTGGTGTACACACACACACACATGAAATTCAACTTACATGGGCATAGTAGTCACGATCCAAAAAGATCCAGAGTTCCCTCCCAGGTTGTATACGGAAGTGCCACATACTGTTTGTCCACGGTTGCTCTCTCTCATTCCACAAATGCACACACACACATACACACACACACTAGAAAAAAGAAGATACAGGTGAATACAGATCATAAAAATAAATGTATAATATAAATTGACTGGTGTACACACACACACATACATGAAATTCAACTTACATGGGCATAGTAGCCCCGATTGGAAAAGACCCCCCCCCCCCCCGAGTTCGTTCCCTCCCCGGTTAGATCTGGAAGCGCCAGAATAACATTTCAACTCCACGCACACACATATACATCGAGTGTGAAGCTCCACTACAACACCACAAAAACACAGACAACGACAACGACAATAACAATACATATTACAACTTTTGGGATGTTCAGGGGGGGGGGGGGAGCAGCCACAAATATCAAAGTCTGTGGTCCTTCACACAAAAGATTATGGAATATCAATGGGTGTGTTGTCATTTTTCTTCCACTCTCCCCCTACCTCATCCTCCCGACTCTTGTTCTTCGATTCCCGCCTTCTCCGACCGCGAGGACGTCCAGAACTCGGAGCAGGAGGAGCCACTTCCTCTTCTTCATCACTGGAACCTGCTGCCTATTCGTGTTTCATCATTGGAAGACTCAGGTCCAGTATCCTCTCCTTCATCACTGGAAGACTCTGCTCCTGTCGCCTCATCTGCGTAATCGGGGTCGGTGACTGCATTCACATCTGGTCCTAGTAGTATATGTGGTAAAAACTTTTTTTAATTTTTTTGAAAATTTGAATTTGTTCAAAAAACCACAAGCCACTTTCAAATCTCAAAACTCAATGAAATATATATATATTATAGCTAAACAGCTTACTCTATCTCAATATAGCTATAAATAAGTCCTTTCCACAACAGAAGCTTGCTATTTTTCAAGAGAAAGACAAGAGAAAGACAAGCTTACCTCGATCATCTTCTTGACTCCCATTTTCAGTATCAGAGTTGACGGGGTCTGGTCCACCAACCCTGATACAGGGCCTCCTATAGCCCTAGATGTCGTCTCCCTTCTCTCCGCTTGATCCTGAGTCGCTAGAGTCAGCATCAAGCAAGTCTAAAACTTGCACCGCATTGTAACTTCTAGACGCCATCTTCCAAAAAATGACTTTGAAAAAAAATTTTTTTTGCATAGTTACCGGGGTCACACGACACGCTCACTTTTTTCCTATGATGTAATAAGCATTACCTAAGACTGTACGTAATAGGGAGGTCCCCAGTTGAACTGGCGATTTTATAAAAAATGGAGAAGACAGTAAGCCAAACCGCAAAGTCTTGGTCGGCAAAGAAGCGGTTGTTTCAATGTGTTATGGAAGGCTACTGAGCTCAAGCAATTTTTTGCTGCTTCTACAAAGCTCTGGAGATGACTGGATCCATAAATGAAGCTGCTGTGAAGAAGGTAACTTTTTTTAAAATTCGACGGAGAACCGATGTTTGTTTTTTTGCCGAGGAAGAAATAAACGCAACTGCTGTGAGGTACTGTCGAAGCAGTCCTGGCTGAAAGCTATTTTAGATGCTTCTCCAATGCATTGGGCACCTGTGTATGCAATCTGAAGGTTCTAGCTATTGGAGAAGTCAATCGGTCTTCACCCGCTTCGAAGCGGGATCCGGAACGAAAGGGTTAAAGTGCGCACCTAACAATCTTATCCTCAGTTCCATTCTTCATTGCAAGCTTCATATATTGACCTTTCCAAAACAACTTTAATTCTTCAATTAAAGGCTTTAAGAAAGTGTTTATATCATGCTTAGGTTCCGCACGACCAGGAATTATACCAACTAATATAATATTCTCACGCTTTGTCGTTCATGACAGTCAAGTATATGACACCAACAGAGTATATAGTATGAGAAAATGGTTGGAACCAGTCAACATTCAACATTAACCCAATCGCAGTTGTTGCTTGAAATACCTATGGTATTCATTCCATATTGCTTCATCATACACATTGCATAATACAGAATTTGAGCTTAATTTTGCTTTCCAAACACAGGTTTCAATAAACGAAGGTTTCAATAACAACTTCTGCAAACTAGATTTCAAGGAATTATAACAAAAAACTTTGAATGGATGAAGAAATCTACGACCTGTAGATAGTTGAACATTTTTCAGAAGAATCGAATTGCACACTCTACGCCTTGAATGTTGTGGATGATTAGGATATGCTACAAACTGACACCTTCTACTCTCTCTCTGAGACCCAATAGATTCCACACACTCGGCATACTCATACAGTGAGAGACATCTAGAGCGTACAGTGAACTTGGTGTAAGAGTGATTACAGCCAGCTAACTTAAGCATAGCAGGAAGTGAGTTCGGAAATTCATTGCATATAAGCCGTATGATAGGAGAGAATATACCAAGAACCAAAAATAAAGTATGCAAGAATCTTATAAGCAAACTAATGGCTGCATCTGGTATATAATGCTTTGCTTGCAGTGACAGCACAAATCCCACTACTCAAATAACAATGGCAACAGACCTTGGGTCGGTTGAAAAAGAAGGCAGAAATGGAGCCTGTTTTGTGTTGAACTCTTCTTCATCCATATCAGCAGTGGCATCCTATATTTCACCTTCGTCTAAGATACAATATTGAAACAGATATAAATGGTAATAATGTTAACCTGCCATATATTAAGGTATACCTGCCACGTTATCATCACTACTTGAATCCACATCACTACAATCTAGCTGCTGTCCACTTAAAACTTCTTGATGCTCCAAACCATTTGTATGAAAAGTGGGTAGTGTAGGAGCGGAGCGACTTCACAACCTGAAATAACAAAAGCCAATATTAGCATTCACACACAAACTGCTAAAAAAAATGCAAACTACCTTTTTCAGAAATCTCAGTTTCTGTCTCACTACTTAAATTGTTGTTCTTCAACTCCTTAATCCAAGATCCATCGGATTTAAGATACAATTTCCTGTCTTTTTAGAGTCTTCACACTTACTCGGCGATCGCAATGTGGACATAGTTCCAAACGTGCACCAGTACGATGAGTTTTAGAACTTCTTTTAGCTGATTCTGATAATTTAGAGGCTAAAAGATTAGATGGTTTACGTTTATCTTTGGGAAGGCGATCTGGAAGATAACATCCTTCATGAAAATCACAGAGATCAAGACTGTTAGGGCCCTCACCTTCTTCCTCTGCTTCTTCACCGTTACCACCAACTAGGTCTCTACCTGGAATAACTACACTAGCACCCTCACCACCGCTGGTCATTGGGTTCTGAAAAGAACCAGTAACCTCACCGCCGACAAGTGAGTTCTGAGAAGAACTAGCAGTGAGGTCACCCGTCAATGAATTGCGAAAAGAACTAGCGGTAAGTTCAACCATACGCTCCTCCATTTCCACAAAAACACAACACAAAAAAAAAACACCACCAAAAACAACTCAAATTATAAATAGCTGCTTATATACAAGCCGCATACCTAAGGGGAGGCGGGGCTCAAGCTGCACGTAGTTTAAAAGACCACTGACTGGTCAGTAGCATCAGCTTCTCCTGTTCCATCGAATGCTCGCTTGAGGAGAGTGATGGCAAAGTTTATTGTAAGAGAAGCTTCTGAACTTCTGCGCATTTTGTCCGAGGATGAAGACGAGTCTGACAGTTCTACAACCCCAAAGAGGAAGAGAAGAAGTGGCATTTTTAGTGATGATGAAGATGAAGATCTTACGTCTTTGAGGGAGAAGCTGCACACCAAGAAAAGAAGAGTCTGTGCAAGTCGTAGACTTCTCAGTCCCCGAGAGAGTTCTGCTCAACCTCTTCCACATCTGGACCATCATTGACTCAGTCTGAGCCAGATCTGTACCTGATCCAGAAAGAAATGGTGCTAATTTAGTGCAGGAATTAAAGAAGAACAATGAATTGTTAGCAGATGTTCTAGATAGAGTGAAGAAGACAGAAGGTCGGCTGAAAATTTTGGAAAGCCACTTGAAGGAGCAAAGTAACACGTCTTCTTCACCTGCAACGCTAAGGTCGAGGGAAGTACCTGATGAAGTTAGAGTAAGTACTGTGTCTTATTTGTGTCAGATTCCCTAACATTAATATTCATGTGGTGTGTGTGCCTCATTGGTTTCACATGTGGAGGTTTCGTTGATGTAGTCTGAACCTTACATTCATTTTGTGTTATAAATTGTGTTGTAGCGAGAAACCAGACGTGTGTACTACATATTGATAGAAGAAGATGATTTTAAACCTGGGTGTGTGTGCTTTTTCTCCTTTTTTCCTTAGAGTAACTGTTGGTATTATTTTATTATGTTTTATCAGGGTGACGTACAAGGATAGAAGAAACCAAGTGGTTCTTGACAGGAGTAAAGGCACTGAACCCAACATATGTCTCCCAGCACATTAAAGGTTTACTATAGTAGTCTTACGTTTTCTGTGCGTCAATCTCAAAGGATAATATTTGCCATCAAAATTTAATACAATAAGTGTTCGTAAATTAGCAATGCCTCCCTTATATTCTCGTGTTCAGAATTCTCTTCTAGCCACTTATCAGTCTGATTTTGTGTAGACATTTTTTATGATTATATGTGATAGATGCAGCATACCGATTTTATCGGTCAAGAAATCAGGATGTTTCATCCAAAAGAAGGGGGAAATATTCTGGAAAAGTACAGGAAAAAAGACGGCATCAACGACTTTTGAATGTAAATTTTACACTAAAAACACTTTTTTTTGTTAGTTTGTGTTTACATTTCTATTGTTATTACCATTATTTTATGTTTAGAAACTCAATGAGAGGAAGGTAATGTTAGAAAGTGGGGACTTTGAAGCAGGTGAAAGGGATGCATCACAGTGGATGTCTATTATGAAGTTGGAGATTATGTCCTCTGATGAAAGTGGGATGGATGACGAAGAGGAAGTTATTATAGTCCATGCGTTGCCATCGCTTTCTGAGGCAGTGAAAGACTTAAAGAGCCTTTTAGACCAACGGATTGTTGCAGCAAAGACTCCCCAAGCCAAACGTCAAATGAAGCGGCGGATGACAGGAATAAGTTCCAGTCGAAGTCCCTCAGAAGATTTGCCCACTTGGGCATTGAATAAAACTTAACCATTTCATTTTGAACATTGAAAGAACTTACTGATTGTTTTATTTTGTGTATGAAAATTTCGATGTAATTAATAAATACTTTCAGCAACTTGAACATGTTCAGTGTAATATGAGGATTTTGTGTCTGAAAATTTCGATGTAATTAATAAATACTTTCAGCAACTTGAACATGTTCAGTGTAATATGAGGAGAGGCAGGTATATAGATGGGCCTTTGCAACTCTGCTCAAAATTTGCTCTATTTATTTCAACCCCTAGCTCAAGAAATGTTCAAGATTCAATTTTATTATGCCCCATATTAATTACACTTAAAAATCCACATGTTTTTCTTGTTGCAGGCAAGTCGCATGCAACACAAAGAAGAGCACATCTAATGATTTTTTCTTGAATTTTATTTTTGATAGCAAGCTTCATTGTCTCCACTTCCCAAAACAATTTTAACTCTTGAACTAAGGGTTGTAAAAATGTGTTGATATCATGTTTTGAGGACCACTTCCAGCTATGTCTCCAGTAACCTTGAGTGCAGCATTGGGCTGTTCCAAGTGTTTGAAGAGGTTTCCTGGAACAGCAGGTTGTATGGATTATTCAGGATTTCGTCGGTCCACATGGCCCATAAGAAATAATGTAATTCATAGAGCTAATGTACAAGCCATTAAAAAATGTCAAACTAAAGTGAGCCAAGAAAAAAAGGAATCTGAACTAGACTGTAGATACAGCATATTGATTGACTTGCCTTATTTTGATGCTGTAAGAATGCATGTAATTGATCCCATGCATAATTTATATTTAGGGACAGGAAAACAGATGATTAATATTTGGATAAAAAATAGAAGTTTGATAACCAGTCATTTTGTTGAAATCCAAAAATTTGTTGATTCTATAGTGGTTCCTTCAGATGTGGGTAGAATCCCACGAAAGATAGGGAGTGGTTTTAGTGGCTTCAAGGCTGACCAGTTGATATCATGTTTTGAGGACCACTTCCAGCTATGTCTCCAGTAACCTTGAGTGCAGCATTGGGCTGTTCCAAGTGTTTGAAGAGGTTTCCTGGAACAGCAGGTTTTATGGATTATTCAGGATTTCGTCGGTCCACATGGCCCATAAGAAATAATGTAATTCATAGAGCTAATGTACAAGCCATTAAAAAATGTCAAACTAAAGTGAGCCAAGAAAAAAAGGAATCTGAACTAGACTGTAGATACAGCATATTGATTGACTTGCCTTATTTTGATGCTGTAAGAATGCATGTAATTGATCCCATGCATAATTTATATTTAGGGACAGGAAAACAGATGATTAATATTTGGATAAATAATAGAAGTTTGATAACCAGTCATTTTGTTGAAATCCAAAAATTTGTTGATTCTATAGGGGTTCCTTCAGATGTGGGTACAATACCACGAAAGATAGGGAGTGGTTTTAGTGGCTTCAAGGCTGACCAGTTCAAGAATTGGATCACTATTTATTCTATTCCAGCATTATATGATATAATTCCAAGTGAACAGCTAGAGTGCTGGAGACATTTTGTCCTTAGCTGCAGAATTTTGTGCAAGCAAAATTTATCTCCATCTGATGTCAATTTAGCTGATGCCCTCTTACTTCAATTTTGTAATAAAGTGGAAGCTATGTTTGGACCAACATGCACATGCACGCCCACTTAAAACAAGTCATACTAGATTATGGTCCATTGCCAGAATATTGGTGCTTCTCTTTTGAAAGGTTTAATGGTACTTTAGGCAAACAGCCCAATAATAACAAATGTATAGAAGCTCAATTGATGGACCGGTTTCTTTGAGATAACTTCGCCTCCTCAATTCAATATCCAGAAATGTTTGCAGAAAAATTTAAACATCTTGTGAAAGATACTAAAACACAAAAAAAAAGTTGGTTCTGTTTTTCAATATGAGGAAACAAAGCTTGACTGGAAATTTTCAAGAGCTTTTTTAGATGCTTTTGAACGTGATATATTCATAGCTTACCATTAGACTCTGAAATAACTGTGAATTCAATTTATTACAAATACAGAAATATAACACTGAATAACATCATCGGCAGGAAAGAAAAGTATACCTGTAGTGGCCTTAGCTAAGTGGGATGAAAATCTTTATGGCTCCCAACCAGCAACACCGGCTATGTCTAACTTACCTATCACTAATACAAAGCTTCAACCAGTCAACATTCACTACTACATGAAAGTTATTTACTGTATCAAATATTTGGATAGTAACTTAACCAAAAATCACATATTTGCATTCAGTTCATGGCTTTCCCCTCATCCTGCACGCTATGATATTGGAAAGCCAGGTGAAATATGGTGTGATACAGCATATGAACCATCAGGTTCCCACTCTTTTATTCCTATTGACAGAATAGTGTGCAGATGTGCCCATGGAATAAGAATGCATAACAATGAAAAAGTGAAGGTTATCATTCCACTTCCTGAGTAAAACTAAATTGTTATTGCTGCTCATATTAATTATTTACATCTAGTATGAATTTTGTTACAAAACTTGATGAATCTTCAGTATTCTTACATATTTTATTTCATTATAAATATTATCAACAGATTCTGACCTTATCACCCACCAAGTGCAGAAGTCTCTATTATCTATTTGCTTTTGGCACTGAGAGCTTACAGACATCAACTGTGCTTAAGAAATTAGATGAAAGTGATTAACCATTGTCCTGAGTTGTCCTGATGAATTCATCCATGTACCTGTATACCCCACCTCATACAAATGAGATGACCATACTGGTTACATGGAGATGTACATTCCCTCGGTTCCAGTTGAAGCAGGTCCAGCCAACCTTGAAAATAATACACCTGTTAAACAAGGGATCCTTCAATATAGATGTAACATTAGCTAAGCCAGAAAAACACAAAATATACTTGAGGTAAACTGATCCACCACCCATGCTACTCCTCTCTGTACTTAATCTACTGGCAACCCTCACCTCCTTCACCTAACACACATGAGTCAGAGTGTGATTATGGCAAAATATTTCACAAGCAGGCAAATATATTTTCATGAGCCAGACCAAAGTGAAAATAAAGCCTGAGCTCAAGTACTTCAAGAATTGTTTTAATAGTAGATATTGGAAAATCAAATCATGACAGTCCAGTATTGATTAAAAAATATAATCTTTTGCCAACTTCAACATGTCTTGGGTTCATACACACACTTACACACACATACAACAACAGATTATTGACCATTATTACACACAAAGGTTTTTACGGCTTGCATAACAACCCACACAGTCTTGCTACACTTCAAAAAGCTTGGAGTACATTCATAAACGCTGCAATTTGGAATGACCTCTCAAAAAACCTCTTGTGCAGGGCTGACCTCACTGTAATTACCTGAAAAAATTATTCTACACAACAAGAACACAAAACAAAAACAAAAACAAACCCTTTCTTCTCTATACTATCACAAAGAAAACGTTTAAATAACGTGTATTGTTTTGTTGTTGATTTTTCCTTCAATTCAAACAGTTGCAGCGAGTTGTTACTATGGCACTGAAATCCCTTTACCGTGTATGCGTAATTAAAAAACTCAAACCTTATTTTCAGTAGCTTCAGTGTTAGAAGTCAAAATCATAAAAATAGTATAGTTTTTAAGCTAGCTCGCCATTTGTGCTCAAGCACATCACTACTTATATTAATTATCCTTCACACATACATGTAGTATATTTTTCATGTCTTAAATTAAGGAAAACCCTCCCACACAGTCTTATCACCAATCATATTATTATTCGTGACTAAAATTATGACTTAGGAATTCACCTTTTTAGCAGCAATGGGGGAGGGGGGGGGCTACATTCTCAACAGCTGCAATTATTGGGGCTACATTCTCAAACAGCTGCAATTTGGGAGCTTTATATATGACCTCTTATGCTGAATTACCCTCTCCAGACTAACCATACTATAATTAGCTGAAAAATTATTCCTCACACTAGAAACCACAACACATACACACAAACAAACAGATTCTCTATCAGACTCTATTTTTGCTCTTTCTCACTAAACACAAATAAAATTAAAATAAACATGGAAAAAAATTGTGGGCATAATTTAATTAAAAGATGCAATAAATTACCTTAAAGTTCTGGGCAACTGTGGTTATAGACCCTCACATGATATTTACACCTCCACCACAGACCAGACCACCAAATATTGTCTTCTCACATACTGGAGTGAGTGTACATATCAGGGGCGGATCTAGAATTTTCCAAGGAGGGGGCTCGTTTAAGAATATAACTTATTTTAGGACGCGTTCTATTAACTTCCTACAAGAGTATATTCATAGTTATGATTCATACATTAATTAACCCTCAGCATGCATGCGCAAGAAGGTTATAGCAGTCGTCCTGTCAAGTTTGTCACGCTCTGATTTTGGAGATTACTGAAAATTAACAGTTGTGAACTTGCTCAGGACGAAGATTTAAGACGTTTTATTGAGCTACTTTTTTAATTTAGGGCTAATCGTTGAGAAAATGTGAAGCTTTCAGTTCCACGTAGGTACCAGCTTTTATAGGCAACGCCCCCTAGCGTCACATCATAATCACGTGAGCAAACAATTTCTGCAGCCAGCGGTGTAGTTCACTTTATGCTCAGGGAGTTGAAAGTGAAATTTCGCATAGAAAATGTATACAGGTGAGTGTTTCTGGCTAGTTTAGCTTCTTTTCTTATGAAGACAGCGTTTGCAGGTACCATTTTTCATTGGTCACGCTTTTTGATGCCTCATTAAAAATAGCTAACAGATTGCTTGTTCTTTTGGAAGGATATTATATTGTAATAGCTAGGTAGTGTTTAATAGCGCTGAGGGTTATTAGCATTACTAGGAAATGAAAAAATGAACTATTAAAATGGCTTGAACAAATAAAATGAATGGATCAGTTCATCATAAAGAACATTAAAGTTAAGTAAGTAGGAATGAAATTTTGATGAATGTAGCAATAATTATTAAGTTTAACCATGAAGAAACAATATAACGAGCTATGTCCATTGAAATTAATGAAATGATTAAAAAAATAAATAAATAAATAAAAAATAAAATAAAATAAATAAAATAAAAAAAAGAGTGAAGGTTAATGAACATAGTAATTATTGTTGAAGTTTAATTATGAAGAAATAATGTAAATGGCTAACTATAAAAAGCCTCTCTTGCCCCATAGACGTAAATAGGTTTTCAAATTCTTAAGCATGATATTGGCTCTCTCATTTTCACATGCAGTTACTGGAATAGTGCAACCAATCAGCAAAAAGACATAAATGTTAGGGAACAATCCTTATCACATGCATGTAGAGCAGTGCACAGCATAGTTGCCAAGTTTATGAAACTAATTTTAGGTACAAGGTAAAACCACACCCATTTTAGTGAGCCACACCCAAAACCACACCCATCTTAGTGCGCCACACCCAAAACCACACCCATTTTAGTAAGCCACACTTAAAACCATGCCCATTATCAATAGACCACATTCCTTTCAGTTCCAATTTCAAATAATATTTATTTGGTGGTGAGGACTTTATGTGTAGCTTTTTTACAGTTAGTAAGCAGTTGATGTTCAGGTTTTGCTTCATGACAACAATCATCACAGTTATATTTGATGGACATCAAACTAATGAGAGTAGATTGATCCAAATTTGACCTTTGGTCAGTGTGAATTTTACGAAGGATTGAGAAACCACGCTCAGAGTCTGCATTTGAACATGGAATCGACAGGAGACCAGCCATTAGCTTAGCCAGTTTAGGAAATCTAGATTCTCCAAGAAGGGTTTTCATTTTCCCCACTTCCCACCAAAATGGCCCAGGGCGAGGTTTGTCAGTTCCATCGCAGTCTTTGTAATACATTAGAGGAGGAAGATCACTTGGTGAGAGAACAAAATCGGTAAATTCCTCAGCAAGACAATCAAGGGAGCAAGAAGAAGCTAATTCAATCTGAGGAAACCTTTTTGCTAGTCTATGCACTGTGTTTACAGTGTAGGAAGCAGTTTTGTTTGGCCGGATAATGCCCAAGTCTTGGAGTAAAGTGTCTTCAAAGGGAAACTTTTTGAACATTTTCTTCAGTGTGGCCAAATAGAACTGCTTAACTGCTGAAAAAAATGGCTTCATATCCATCTCTTTCTCAAGTTCAGCAACACATACCCATGTATCAATTCCAATGCTCAAGCTTTCATCAGGCTTGTGGTTTTCACCCTTATCCAAGTCAACTGTGTGGATCTTGTCACCAACTTGTTGAATTGAATTATGAGTAAGTAAATTAGCAGCATAGATTCGTATAAGCCTGTTAATTTCTGTAAATAATTCACAGGTATTGTTTTCATTGGACTTCTGAAAACTCCTATTGAACCTGTCCATGAAAGGAAGAACATGCTTGAGGAAAAGCAGAAGGGGTTTGATTAAGGGGTTCTGAAGTCTTTATGCAATACTCACTGCCTTGGTAGTTTGAACACAAGAAAGATAACGGTCTACACACCTAAGAAGGCTTAGCCAACGAGTCTGGCAATGCTTCAGAATCACTTTGGGCTCATTGGTGTAGAAAGAACACCACATTTCAATAAATTCTTTATTTCGTTTACTACTATGATGGAAATAGTAATAAATATCAATAAACAACTGGTCAATATCCAAGGGAAGAGTGGACATTCCAGCCTTTATGCACAGGTCAGCCAAGTGGCAAATTCACCCAATGTCGTAAAGGGAGGGGTTCTCATTCTTTATCAATTTTTGAACACCAGACCTACTCCCTTTCATAACATTAGCAGTGTCAGACATAAATGCCATTGCCTTACTAAAATCCAGGCCATATTTCTTCAGAGAAGCTTTCAAGGCACTAAAAATGTTTGAAGCAGTACCAATATTTACAATTGGCATGTCTAAGAATCGTGTCTTCACATTCCCAACTTCAGCATCAAGGACTCTAACAAGAATGATACACGATTTATTCTCCTTATCGTTAGATTCGTCTATCATAATAGAATAAGGATTGGACATGTTTTGTAGGACCTTTGCATGAAAATGTGGGGCCAAAGCTTCTTTTACGATGGCAGTGCACTTGGTTCTTGCACAACCAAACTTGCTGGCTATGTCCGAATCTGGGAACATCTGAGCAAAAAGCTTGCTGGCATGGTCACTGGACAAAAATGGTAAATTGTGCTTAGCAACATACAAAGACCACCTAGTTTCAGCCTCAATCACACTTTTTGCTACCGCTGGTTTGAAAAAAGATGTCACAGATTGTGTGGAAGAAGCTGCTGCTGCCAACTCCCTGTGTTTTTTGCCATTCACATGAGTTTTAACATCATTGCGACCACCATGGCTGATGTTAAAGTCAGAGCAACACATCGTGCACCTTGCAAAGAGGTTACCTGCAGAAATATTAAGTGTCTCTTGATTGATAGATATTATTTTACATTATTAATTTTCTGATTCTATATTGTATTCCCTACCTCTGTGGCTCTTCCCAATCCCTCTAAACTCTTCGATCCACTTCTCAATGAAGTGATTCTGCCTCCTTGGTTTCTTTGGAGGGGGAGCTGAACTCATGGCAAAAAGTTAAACTGTAAGGTTAGGGCAGCTGGCAGCTAGTTTGGCACGTGGGCAGCTGTAGTTTTGCTAGAGGGGGTGTGTAGCAGCTGTAATCCGGTACAACAATAGGCTAAGTAGTAATTCCGGTGCGGTACGGTGCAGCTATGATAATTCCGGTACTGCACCGGATGTTCCGGTACACTTGGCAACTATGGCACAGTGTAGCTGGCCGCTTCACAGCATCAACCTGGCACCATTTTTGCCTCCACCTCCACACTTTAGTAGGAACTAAAGAAGAATTTGGTAAGTCATCAGCAAAGATGAAGATTCCATTATTGAAAGGTGGGAAGATGAACATGCATTATCAGTCATTGCTGAAAGAGAACTAGATAGGGACATGGACGACATTACAACACACTGGCTTGTTGGGGCAAGAGAGGCCTGTGAAGATGACAAAACAGCTAGTGATGGACTAGGACCCAGGAATAAGTGTTGTATGCTGAGGTGATGATGGAAGATAGTGAACTTTGAGAGGGAGAATGAGCTGGTGGGGATACTAAATCCAGATTACTGACAAGGATGCCTCTGGAAGAGCGGAAGCACGAGTGGGGGAAATACCCTAAGGTGAAAGTGAAGTCTCTGGAAGTGCTGAACTACTCAGTCTGGGCCTCCTAAACAATTCGACACACTTCTGACAAGCTATTAGCTAAATGCCCATATGATGTAAAAATTTGTACAGATTTTTAATCTGGCCAAGCAATTACATTAAAAAAAGTTTTAGCAGACAGCTCAGCTATCTAAGCTGATGTCAATATATTTTTAGTAATTAATATAATTGACAGTCATTTACATCTAAGAAATTCTGTTTATCTGAGGTAATACCTTTGTGGCAGGATGGCTCACTGGATGCCCGGTAGGCTGCCACCAGAGTTGCGAAGGCTCTCACACTTAGCTAATCGAGGCGTTCAAACCTCCCAAACTCCCGAGTTCCACGTCGGAAGGGTAGGCTTAGGATTATGCTTAAGATTAAAGAGCGTGGACACAACTGAAGGCACGCACGCCAGACAGGCCATAATATAATAAACCTGCCGAGCATGCGCGGTGGTGGGTGATACATAAATAGGGTGATGGTGTGCGTGATGGGGAGTTCGTTGAATAATAGAAGCAATGTTTATGGGTAAGGGTCGTTTGTGAGGAAATGTGGTGGGCTGTACCACCACAACCTTAATAAGTAAATTTGCTATTTAGCTAGCTAAGGCAGTATAGGTAGCTCAGGTAGTACTGGTAGCTCAGGTAGCACTGGCAGCTTAGGTAGCACTGGTAGCTTAGGTAGTACTGGTAGTATAGGTAGTACTGGTAGTATAGGTAGTACTGGTAGTATAGGTAGTACTGGTTGTATAGGTAGCACTGGTAGTATAGGTTATAGGTAGGGAGAGCTAAACAATAATATTAAACTGTTAACTACATTAACACAATCTAAATGGTGTTATAAGATACTACTACCTTCACCTGCTTACTTGGTAGGTTTTAAAAACAGCCTCACACACACACACTCACACACACACACACACACACACTTGTGAACCATTTCAAGTGTTCTCAATTGTTGGATACACTAATTTCAGCATTACTATGACATCTCTCATGTGTTCTGTCTAAAGACAAGAGTACTGGGTTGGCTAACCAGTCACAGAGTGAGAGATCAAAATGCATTTTGTAATAGCAGTAATGGTGCTTATTTTGGTACCAATTTAATTGAATGTAGTGAGGACCATTATTGTAATGTCCCAGTACTAAGGTACACTGCACCTGAATTTACCATACTACTCCTTCACACTACACATAATGCACTAAAGACACAGTAGTTATAAACTTACTTGAAGAGGTGTTACATGTGCACAGATTTACAAACGTACCGCACACTTAGCCAATCTTACTGAACTGCAACAATGACATCATAATGGTTGACAGCATGGCGAACATACATGGCCATTCGAGAATCGCTGTAAGTGGAGACATCAAACTGGCCATGCACATTGGATGGAATGTGTTTGCTCCACCCATAGTTAGTATCATAAGTATACACTGACAAACTGACTGACTGACTGACTCATCACTGACAGGCTCACTGACACACATATACACACACAAATATCTATATAATGCACATTTTTAAATTTATTTTTTATTTCACTGACAGACTGACAGACTCATTGACACACACACACAGACTGACCAACTGACTCACTGATAGACCGACTCACTGACAAACTGACTGACTGACTGACTGACTGACTCACTAACAGACAAACTGACTGACTGACTCACTGACAGACTGAATTATAAATGTTAATGATATTTCAAGGTAAGGGTGGGCTGAGTCAGGAATATATAATGTAAATGAATTGCCTTATCACTTTATCTGTTTACGATTGTACGTAGAATGATGCTAAATATATAAGAAAATACGAATTAAAACTATTGCAAGGCTAAAGAAAGCTATACAGTCTGAAAACAAAAAGTAAGTATTACCTGAATATGTTATACATATACATACTGGGTATGTTAGTCTAGTATGCATCATGTACATATGTGTATTCTCGCACATATCATGTGTGTATGTGTGTGTGTTTGCTACTTATATTTATACAGATCATGTGTGTGTGCTCACTTTTAATTGATGCACATCATGTGTGTTCACTATTTAGATTTATGCACATCATGTGTGTGTATATGTGTGTTCACTATTTAGATTTATGCACATCATGTGTGTGTGTGTGTTCGCTTTTAATTGATGCACATCATGTGTGTGTTCACTTTTAATTGATGCACATCATGTGAGTGTTCACTTTTAATTGATGCACATGATGTGTGTGTTCACTTTTAATTGATGCACATCATGTGTGTGTTCACTTTTAATTGATGCACATCATGTGTGTGTTCACTTTTAATTGATGCACATCATGTGTGTTCACTATTTAGATTTATGCACATCATGTGTGTGTGTTCACTTTTAATTGATGCACATCATGTGCGTGTGTTCGCTTTTAGATTTTTTACACATCGTGCGTGTGTGTTCGCACAATTCAATTCATTCATGTGTAATTATTAATATAGTGTGTTTAATTTTTGGTATTTGTGTGTACAGTGCGTCCAGCTTAAAGAGTAGACATTTTAGATCTCTAAAGCTATACCTATTACAGTAACACTAAGCTTAAGGCATACCATTTTCATCCTTTCAGATCATTTTGCACCTCAAATCGAACAAATTGGTGGAGCAGAAGTATGAGAACCGCGCTATTCCCGTAGACTTGCCATACATTTAACGCCATTTTTCTTGACGTCATGATTTCAGGCCGCCCTCGTCACAAATCGTACTAAAACTTCAGTCGTGCCCTTTCACGGTATGGCTTCCGTTAGGGACTTTCCCTTACTATAACCGCGGGCGGCAATTATGAAATTAGCACGTTAATTTGTGACCGCCGTACAATGGCTTCAGTTAACAACAATGCTAGTTCTGAGGTGCCAGTAGGCACTGGAAAGAAACGAATAAGGGGAGATCTCCTACTACTGTCTGACTCTACTAATGTTCCTCCAGGCTCCAAGAGGGCCAGTAGTACCACTGGTGATCATAAGATCAAGAGGAAGTGGAATGCTCCAAGAGGTAGACATGTGTCTATGTCTCCACCTCCAGTATCCACCCCTGCAGCATCCACACAACTTGCAGTGACCACCCCAGTTCAGCTGGACACACTTGCAGTATCTCCTCCTGCTGTATCCCCACCTGTAGTGTGCCCCCCTGTACAACTAGATCCATCATCCCTACCTGCAGCATCTGATCCTGTACCACCACTACCACTGGATACTCTAAGGCACCTTGTGCGTGAACACCCCCATGTTATTGAAGAAGGCATGAACAAATTGCAAGGATGTACTGAAAGAAATACTACATTTGCCACACAAAAAGCCACAACACTTCAGGTGTTTGGTGCATGTGCATAATGGCATGGGTATTTTACAATCCAGCAAGATTGCTGCAACATCCATGGGTTTTAACTGTGAAGTGGTGAGAAGGTGGGCGAAGGAGATCTATGTTGATTTCTTTGCAACTTTGACATCACTTGAGGATGTTACAGACGAGGTGCTGCAGCAGGAACTTCAGTCAGATCGAGGAAAACATCCTAAATGGGTGTCCTTGATTAGTGATGAAAATGTCAAGGCTGCTGTGAAGTCCTTCATCCATGAGAATGGCTACGTCAAAGGGCGGCCGAATCTGACACTAATGGATGTTGTATCATGGGTGAAGGCAGCATATGATGTTGAGGTGAGCAAGTCATCTGTGGGTGAGTGGCTGCACTGCTTGGGTTTTTCCTATGTCCAACATACCAAGGGAGTGTATTTTGATGGCCACGAAAGGGTGGATGTTGTGGCAACTAGGCAGGCCTACTTGGAGACACTGGAGATTCATGACAAGCAGACATGGCTGTATAACTCTCCTTGTCCTGATCCCGCAATGCGTCCCATCATCCGAGTGTACCATGATGAGTCGACGTACTATTCCAATGCAGACCAATCATTTCATTGGAGTGATGGCACAAGGCAGGTACTCAAGAAGAAGTCACTGGGCCAGTCGATCATGGTCTCGGACTTCGTTGAAGAAGTAGGCGGGATGTTGGAAGTTGATGAGGAGAAGGCAACTTTGCTGCTGGAACCACACAGAGATGGATACTTCACTAATGACATGTTGATCACTCAGGTGTGAAGTAGTAGTAGTAGTAGTAGTAGTAGTAGTAGTAGTAGTAGTAGTAGTAGTTATCATCACCTATGTATCACAGTCATTATAGTATAATATAAATTCAGTAGCAGTAGAATTCCTAATATCTACTAATAACAACAAAACAATGGAACTTTTGGTTGGTGACCTTTTTTTTTTTTTTTTTTTTTACGTCACACTATATCACTTCAAGTATTTAATTGGGTAGACTCACCAGGCTATTTCCATCTTCGAAAGGAAATATCCACAGTGTCAAGGCCTCTTCATTTTTGATAACGCCCCATCACACATGAAGAAGCCCAAGGATGCACTGAATGTAGAGGTCATGAACGTGCGTGATGGTGGCAAGCAGCCCTTTCTGCGAGACACGGTGTGGGATGGGAAGGTTCAGCAACTGATTACAGCTGCTGGTGTGCAGAAAGGAATGAAGACTGTGCTAGAGGAGAGAGGCATCAACACTCGCGGCATGAATGCCGTAATGATGAGAGAACAACTCCAGCAATTTCAGGCAAGTTACATTGAACCTACATAGGAAAAACAGATAACTTACAATAGTTATAAACAAAGGATAAAGCTCAGTATTAATTCACAACTGAATTTAGAGCTTAAATTAATGTGGCTTTATCTTTGTTGTTATTTTTATAATTTATTTGTTTATTTTATATTTATTATTGTTATTTCCCCTTATCATTACTATTATTATTATTATTATTATTATTATTATTATTTTATATTTTTGGGGGAGGGGGGAGGGGGTGAGTGGGAGGAGAAAAACCTAACTTCCATTGAGTTTTACTTATTTTGTTCCCCTTCACATCAAATAAATGAAGTATGGTATGTATTGTTGTAGGACTTTCAGGATTGCACCACAATTCTAGAAGAAGAAGTTCATTGTCGGGGGCATATTTGTTTGTACCTCCCCAAGTTCCATTGTGAACTGAATCCTATTGAGCCAGTGTGGTGCAATTCAAAGAAGTTCACAAGAAGCCACTGCAATGGAACCATCACAAGGCTGCGCAAGATAGTGCCCCAGTCATTTTCTTTGGTAACCAAGGATACCATAGGACGCTTCTTCAGTAAGTGCCGAGATTATGAAACTGCCTATCGAGAAGGCCACAACTGTGAGACTGTTGACAAGGCAGTCAAGAAGTACAAGTCTCACCGCAGAGTGACTGGGGCAGAGTGATCAGATTGCAGTATTTCCTTGCACACCTCACTTTGAGTTTTTATGCATTGTTTAACCTGCTATTTCATGCATACATCCAACATGCATTCACATATTTTAATTTCATGCTATTTTTACATGCGTTGGACAGTATGTGCTACCAACTAATGGATATCATTACCCTCTAAACTTTTTAATCAAAGTTATTACATTGTGTGTGGTATGTATTGTGTGTGACTGTTGTGTTTTTGTGTGTGTTTTGTGTGTTTGTTTTGTGTGTGTGTGATTTGTATGTGTGTGTTTTATTTGTGTGTTTTTTGTGTATGTGTTTTGTGTGTATGCATGTTTTGTGTGTGTTTTGTGTGTGTGCATATGAGTATGTGTGTCAGGATTTTTTTAGTGGAGGCATTCGCCCCCCCCCCCTAGAGAATTTCCCTTGAGCACATTTTAATGCAAGTACACTGACACATGCAGGCCCCTCTCCTTGCCAACAAAAATCTATTTTGCCCCACCTTAGCCATTTTTGTTTTTGTTTTCGAAAAAAAATGAAAACCCTGTGTGTGTGTGTGTGTGTGTGTGTGTGTGTGTGTGTGTTAATTGCAAAATCCTACCATACCATGCTGGGATTTTTGAAGGCCATTTTTTAGGGAGGTATTTATCCCCCCTCCATTATCACACAAAGAAATGTTGAGGGGCTTAGCAACCCCTATCAAAAAATTGAAGGGTCCTCCTCTCCCCCCCCCCCCCCCCCCCCCCCCATTCCTACTTCCTTATATGCATGAGTGTGCATGCATCTGGGACATTACTAAGAGCATTCCGAACCTTTGGGAATCAGCAAGGATCGGTTCTGATCACTTCCTCCATGCTACACTGTGTAGCAGTAGCTTCATTCCAAGAACCCTGAAAATTAATGGATAAAATGTGATTTTTCCTGGAGAAAAAGAAAGTGTAAACCCAATTGGAAAAAATAAATAAAAAATCTAACAAGACCAGCCAGGCATTATAAAGAGTTTTACACTAATAAGAATGATATGAACAAATGATTGTAATTTCCTTAGCTACATGTATCAAATTAACAACAATATTCACCCTAATTTCACTTTAGATAGATAACATGCTAGCTAAATGCTTCAGTTACTAATAAAAGAGCTACCCTTTCTATTTTTCAATGATATAAAATTAAATACTTACCCATGAGCAACGAATTCTTCATCAAATAGAGACACCAAGTGTTTGGAAGCTTCTCTGCCAAGAGACCTAGAGAGTGCCGCACGGCGAATAAATGCTATTAGGGTTTACGGCGTTGAATAAACTTCCGCTGGCAGCCGAAGCTGGGCCCAGCAACGACACTATCCAGAGATACATCGCAATATAAGAGATCCCTTAGACGTGGAAAGAAAAACCGAGGACTCCTATCCCCCGCTTTTTACCCGCGTTGTGTCCAGCTGCTGCTTCTCGTAAATGCGCATGCTCAACGTGGTGACGTCACGTATACGTCACGTTAGGATACGATTTTCTGCAAAACGTCATCTTTTAGCAACAATTACCAGATGAATGCTTACCTTCGTACAAAAACTGTTATATTTCACATAATTTTCAATATATGTGACAGTGCCTAGGAAAAGGGACCTTTTACGTAACATCAAAAATGTACAGTAGAGCCCAAACACCGACAAAAAAATTTTTTTGGGGTTTTCTTTTTATTGGCCCACAAGTATCTCCTACCCTTTAGCTACACTGACACCAAATTTGAGTGGCTGAAACCGCTGTTAAAGGTCCGAGCGCCCTGTTTAAACACAGTCACCTTTTACTCTCTATTTTGACCTTCCGTGCGTGCACGGAAATTCAACCCGCGAGTAATTGAAAATCGTGGGCGAATTCAATTTGTTGCCCAGCAACAAATTACCCCTACCTCGGATAATCGCGGGTAAATATTCTTATAAGTTTTTGTTAGCATTGCAGCAACAGAATAGAAATAGTAAATGTGAATAATCAAGCTATATAGGTTGATGTTGCTATTATGGAGTCTTGTAGTTTGAGCCTGCAGACCTGGAGACTCCTGGGACTACTTTTGTGAAGACAATAGAAGAATCAGCAAGTCTCTGACAGGACAAAGGTTTCAGTGATGATGAGGACTTCTGTCACACTACAACAAGAGAAGGCAACACATTTTGAAAGTCCATCATTTTTGTTCATTGATTTAAAGATATTCCTATTGTTCATTTGTTCCAAAACAGGCAACAAGCTGGCTGCAAGACAAATATAATCCTAAACTTAGCTAGCCAGTGAACTAACAAACCAAGCTAGTTGATCATTTCTAAAAGAGTGACTGTATCAATGACTTACTGTAACTATCAAACTGTTGGAAACAGAAAAAAAAAAAAAAAAGCACAAAACGGCCTGCAAAATTATGTCTATACGCATCCAGTGCTATTTAAAGACATACCTGTCTAGTACTCTTACACAATGTAGGGTCTAAACTGAGTAAGGCCTCCCCCATCAATGAAGTAGGAGGCCCCAACTATAACTTACTGCCGTTCAGCTGATCGCCACCATTTTCCAAGCATAAGTAACAGTCTTACGTAACCCGTAACGCGGACTTCCGGTTAGATTACGGAATTCAACGTCAACTCCGCGAGAAATTGAATAAGAAGTTTTAATTGCAGTTTTCTCGAAATAACTGTGCTCAAAATGGTCAGATTGCCGCTCGTATATTTAGTGAACCAAGGAGCGCCTGCCTATAAACTTGATATCAAAATACTCCATAAGAAGTGCTCTACACAGTGGTATGAATAACTCATTTTTCACTTTGTTACGGAAAAGGTCCCTTTTCCTAGGCACTGTCACATATGACTTTCAGATTTATATATGATAAAATATAACTATTAAGCTATGTTATATCAAAATTTCCAGGAACCCGGTTTAAAATAGCATATTTTCTGGCTTAAACAGTTTGCATACTTTGTTTTCCATAAAAATTGAAATTAAAAATAAACAGAACCTTATTAACAGACCAAACTAGGTCCAATAAAACTTCATAATTTATGGACTTAGTATGCAAAATTTGAAGACACCCGGTTTCAATTTACTCTTTTTATGGCTTAAACAGTTTAAAAATTTGCATTCACTTCTGTCAGGTATAACCATAAGAATAACCACAAAACCACAAAATGATTTTGGAAACATGTTTAATAGACATTAACACATATAGGTATTAAATTATAGACCTATATCTTTCATACATCTGCACTTACAGAGGAATAAGCAAGCATTACTAAAATACAGAACTATCTACTCTTTAAGCTGGACGCACTGTATACTACACCATAGTTGCCAACTATCCCGGTTTTGCCGGGATTATCCCGGTTTTTTTTAGCCTTTCCCGGATCCCGCCCGGTTTACTTACTTGCAATAGGATTTCCCGGAATTATTACATAAGCCCACATAACTTTTTCCAGGAATTGTTACATAAGTTAGCCACACACCTGACCACCACAACAACAGAGAGCTGCACAGTCATGCACAGTCAGCAAGTCTTGATAGAGTTAACCGATTATCGGCGAAATCGAGTACCCGTTATTAAGTCCGCGTAACGCCAAATACTCGATTCCGCGTACAACAAAGGGGTTAATAACTATTAGCCAACAGTTAGTCTGCTTGATATCAGTGGTTTGTGTAGTGGTATAGCTATCTGTACAGCATATCTACAAGGGTGGTTACTATAAAACATTTTTCATATAAACTTGGTTGAAAACACTGAAATAAAGATTAAAATATTATTGTATGAAATAATAGCACAACAGCAAAAGTTCATCATTTGGTACAGGTGAGTGAATCAAGAATGGCTGAAGTCTTCTCAAGGAGGTTAGTGATTATTCAGTGATATTCAGAATCCAGAGTATGGTGGAACACAAGTAGCTATAAATAGCCAGGATATTTTGGTAGAATCCATGACATATTATCTTAATGATATTCATGATGGTTAATTAGTGGGTGTGGCCTATCCCGATTTTTCATTTTAGAAAGTTGGCAACTATGCTACACATCAGATGATAGCGCGGACAAATTCAAGGGGGTGGAGGGGGAAGGGGAAGTAGAGAGGGGGGATAAACAATGCAGTAGGAAATTCTCTTTGAATGTAACTAGGAGATGATTTAAATATTGTAGCTTATTATTGAGGGTCGCTGATCGTATAATTAATTCGTTTGCAGAGGATATCAAACTTCAACAAAAATGCTATCTGAAAAAGTGAAATACTTTTCAATTCCGATAGAAGCTGAAAGGTGGCAAGATCACAAAAACGAGTAAGTTATTTTTTTCCCTTTGTGTTCATTTTCTAATAGTCATGTGCATAAATTGCCCATTCAACAATGTATGGGAAAAGCACTGTTCAATTGAAATCTCACAGGGTCGTCGTACAGTGCAGATACTGGGCAAAATTGTATGTTCTATAGTACCTGCCAGGTGCATGTTATATGAAGTGTACTTGTCCAGGACTAGCGATAAATAAAATGAAGTATCAGGAGGTCAAGGACAGGTGCACGGTAAGGTGGAGTGTCAGTACAGTGCAGATTCTGGGTAACATAGTATGTTCTAGAGTACCTGATAGGTGCACGTTATATAAAGTGTACTTGTCCAGGATTAGCGATAAATAAAATGAAGTATCAGGAGGTCAAGGACAGGTGCACGGTAAGGTGGAGTGTCAGTACAGTGCAGATTCTGGGCAACATAGTATGTTCTAGAGTACCTGATGGGTGCAAGTTATATGAAAGCGATAGATAAAATGAAGTATAATGAGGTTGAGGACAGGTGCACGGTAAGGTGGAGTGTCGTAGTACAGTGCAGATACTGGGCTACATTGCATGTTCTAGAGTACCTGATAGGTGCACGTTATATAAAGTGTACTTG
>WLWD01003035.1_pt1 | contig 56776 bp, 42 predicted proteins | sample 6712731 | NCBI WGS metagenome assembly WLWD01 (sample SAMN12718690, study PRJNA576275) | sponge metagenome | isolation source: marine sponge | host: Mycale hentscheli | place: New Zealand: South Island, Marlborough, Capsize Point | collected 2014-11-01 | reverse complement strand
GTCTCGCTCGCTTCGCTCGCTCGCCAATAAACAAACATCCCCGATTTTCGATTGTGTTACCCCTGTAAGTGTCTCGCTAGCTACGCTCGCTCGCCAATAACCAAAATTGAGGTTGTATGCGATTTATAAACTCCGAGACACGAGGGCGCAGCCCGAGTGGCGAGTATTTATAAATCGAAATACAAACCCAATGATTTTGGTTTATAACTATTTTATAGCCAGAACATAAACAACGAGCAAAGTATAGCTTTAGCTATCTTAGTAATTGTATTAAAGTACCCAAACTCTTCATTATTCCATTTTGCTTTGATCTGCCTTCTACCATAATTATGGTTGCTAAGAACTATATCAGACTTTTCCCTACTAATACATTTTCTTACGAGCATACCAGACTGTATCAGATTTATAGTTCTTAACGAAAAGCGCGGTCGCTCGGGTAACGGGCTATAAATACTGATAAACAAACATCCCCGATTTTCAATTGTGTTACCCCTACGCTCGCTCGCCAATAAATATAGCGAAATCTCGATTGAGTTACCCCTGATAGTGTCTCGCTCGCTGAACTAGCTAAGGGGCACCCCGTGCTCAGAGCTCCAGCTGAATACTTTAATTTACCCAGCGTGTGCGGTTGGTAAAAGGGTTTAGCTCGCGGGACTATAACGCTCCTGCACTAGGCGGCATTCTAGCTAGTCTGGCGTAGTCAGACCACATTCTAGCCTCGAGAGTCTCATGACCGCTCTCGCCGGTCGGATAGCGGAAGAAGAATTAAAAAAAAAAAATTGAGTCTCATCATATTCTTACGACCCAGTCGGTAAAAGGCTCGCTCACGAGACTTATACACCCAACTGACAACAATTTCTGTATTGTATTTTTAGGGGTACTGATGAACATGTATGACAGACATGCTAATTATTGGTTGGTATGTAATTTTATAATTTTAAGTCTTATCATCTAAACTGGACTACATATAGACAAATATTTTTGTTCATTAAACATTTTGACTGCCATATAGCTAGACTGTGATGGGATAGTAAGTACTAAACAATGTGTGTTAAGCAAAGCACTTGGGAAATCTCTAGTGACAACCATGTTTTCTTCTGTAAGAACCAGTGAAAGAGAACTTGTGGAAGAGTGGAAAATATCCAATCGATAAAAAGCTGAGTAATAATAATAGGAAAAATTGGCAGAGAAAAACGTTGTATGTTATCAGTCAAAATCATAAAAGAGTTGACAGCTTTTGCAAGCAGCAGCAGCAACTCACCAAGATGCCATTTAACCTTTAAACACTTTTAGCACTCCAAAAAGACTGCATATTAATGGTTTAGGATCAATAAACGAGTTATATTTAGCTAATTGAAGATTTCCACACATCAATGATCACTTGAGGTATAACTTAACTTGTTTGCACAAATGTATAATTGTGTGTTGTGTAATGTTGTTTTGGTTGAACATTTACATTTTAGTTTTAGTTTATAGTTTTTTTGACAAAAAATATTTCAAGATTAATTTTAGTTTTAGTTTTTCACTAACAAAGACTACAAATTTATTTTTAAGCTTTAGTTTTATCTTTTCAAATTTACTAACTTCCATTAACCTCAGTCGGCCTGGATCCCATCATGGCAGGAGGTCTTCCTGGAAAGTAGGTGCTAATTAGTGCTAAGTGGTCCTGCCACCTGCCCTCAGACCTAACCTTACCAGATAGCCCCTGCTCTGCTTCTTCTCATGTAATTTCTTCTGGGTGAGGTTAAGGGAGTGGCTTCAGCCACTACTACTTCCCGTCCGAGACCTGGTCACACCTGGTACATACTCTAGGACAGGTGGAGAAAATAATGTGCCTGATATTGTGTTACATTTCAGTGATTCTGATATTTCTCTATTTCCTCGTGCAGACATGCACCCCCTTGATTATTCTTGCCCTCCTTCCCTCCTATTTTATCGCCTCTCGTTGTTATGTTGGGTGTAGGTGGGTGGGGCAGCAATTGAGTCTAATGCTTGCTTTCTCCCTACTCTTTCTTTGCCTTAGTCCACGTGCTGCCTAACTGGGCACTTGCCATCGTAAAACCCTTCCTTTGCCTCCGGCGACCCTTTACCTGTTAACCTCCATCCGTTAACCCATGTTATTAATGTATTAACTTTCATTTTTAGTTGGTTTTTTGCTAAGGGAGGGGACTGAGCTAGATAGTAGATGAGCAACTGCAGACTGCTGTCCAACAGTTTGCCTTAGCCAAACAATTTACTCAGGTGCTATGGAGAAATAATTGGGTAAAGGGTTTTGCTTCCTGGGTCATTTGTCTTCTTTCAGTGATGTCACTGAAAATGATTAGCTATATTTATAGTTTTGATTAAAAAATATAATTTAGTTTTTTAGTTATTACTCGTCAGCTTAGTTTTAGTTATTATCATCCTATGTGAAATTTAGTTGTGGTTAGTACTAAAATGTTTTAGGTGTAACTAAAGTTAATTTTAGTTTTAGTTTTGGTTAACCAAAACAGCACTAGTGTTGTGCTGCCATTTGTAAATTGATTTTTAGTTTTAGTTTTGGTTAACCAAAACAGCACTAGTGTTGTGCTGCCATTTGTAAATTGATTTTTTAAAGATGTCAACACTGGTTCTAATTATCACAATATGAATAATCAGAAATGCCTCTGGACTAGATAGCTAATCCAGGTTCAGCACATCTTTAATTATAATATTTGGACCAATTGTTTCAATGGTGTCAATTGATGAACACTGATTGAAAAATTCAGGTAGCTTAAAATTACTCATGGCTTTTACAACACTCCTCATCTTTTGCCTGGATATATTCCTCTAGTTACCCCTGGATAAAGTGTGTGTACATAGCTACATGGCTGTAGTCCTATGAAGGGCAGTTTGGTCAACTTAAAGTGTCTTTGTAGCTATTTAACACGACAACAGTTATCATCTTGCTACTGCTATGCTTTACTTTTCTTTTAACTACTTGTGTCCTTTCAATAACTCACCATCATCTTTGGTAGCTAGTGTCTCCATACTTATGTATCCTGTTACACTATACAAGCTTCAATACTGAAACTGTATAGTTGATATTTTAAGCCATAATAAATTTTAAAAAGAAAAAGAGACCAATGACATGGCTTTATCTAGAAAATTTGTTATGGGGGAGCTCAGGAAAGTCCACCATATATATATATATATTATATTTTTACAGATTAGTTACACTTCTTCAAAATCAACATTCTCTAGTCTGGTCCTTCAATACCAATTCATATTGAAGCATATATGCTGTAGTTTTTGTATAGTGACAGAGGGACTTTATATTGCTTAGGTCCTCCAGAGAGGAACACTATAAACTTGGTCTCCCCGCTTTGAGGGCAGGATCAATTAGTGTCCCTCCGATTGCACTTAGAGTCCCTCCTATTGTGTTGTTAAAGAGCAGTCACTACATTCTAAATTAGTTAGGCACTGCTGTTTTTAGGGTCCCTCAGGCCCTAAGTAGTGCCCTCTCTTGTTCTCTTGAATGTTGCAATGTTTGCATTTTTCCACACAACACTTATTCACAATTGTAGAGTCATACAAATTAGATAATCAGACATCAGTATAGACCGTTAAGTACTGCTCCCACCCCCGAAATGTTGTTATTGCGCCAAATATAGCGCTTCGTGGTGACTAACGGCGAGCTCTCTATAAAAATGATGATAACGTAACCTTTAATACGCATGCGCGCGTTTGTCCAGTATAAGAAGATCCGGAGGACACCTTGCGTAGCGCAGTTATCGCTGGCCCAGAGTATTACAATGTTCTGGTTGAAGGTCGCGTTATCCGGTTTTTTATTAGCATTTGTATCTGCTAATATCTCTGACAGGGATGCTCTTGTCTCTGCTGCTATACAAGAAGTTAAAGATGAATTTGCAGATGTTTCTGACAAACGCACCCTCTCGACTGCTGAGAAACGCCTGAGGGCTTTCAAAAAAGCTTCTGAAGAATCTTTGGCGCAGGGCAGGGCTAGACTAAGGTTCGAAAAGATGGTCAAGAAAGCTGAGCGAAAGATTTTGGAAAGGAGAAGGCAACTGATGGCAGTATCTCAGACAACAGAACAGAAAGCTGAATCTCTAGCTCTGGAACTCTTTCACAAACCAGGCAGCGTTCTAGATTCACAAGAAATTGCTCGCATTTACAAGGAATCAGAGTGCCACAAAACTCTCATCAAAGCCCCTACCTGCACAAACACCAAATTCCGCACACCATCTGGTGCCTGCAATAACCTGCAGAATCCCACATTTGGAAGTGCAAACACCTTAATGAGAAGACTCATTCCAGCCAGGTACGATGACGGAATCAGCAGACTCCGAGGAACGCTACAAATTGAAGGCTCCTCTATTGTCCCTGGGCCCTTTAGTCCACCTGTTCCCAGTCCTCGAGTTGTGAGTTTAGGTGTAGTTCGAGACAGACCAGTCAATGACAGCCAGTTTAGCCACATCATGATGCAGTGGGGCCAATTCATGGACCATGACCTGACCTTCATTCCGGAATTCGAACCAGAGGAGTGTCCAAAAGGCTGCAAAGTAGTCGAAGACAGCTGTGTTCCTTTCCCAGTGCCGCAGGATGACACCAATGTTGAAGTCACTCGACGTGGCTCCAATGCCTGTCACGCCTTCAGGAGGTCTTTACCTACGTGTGAAGGAACCTCTTCAGAAGAAATGACTCCTAGAGAGCAGTTTAACGGCATCAGTCATTTCATTGATGGGTCTATGGTTTACCACCACAACGACACAGTGTTTGCTACCATGATTAGAAATAGCAGCAGTCCAGATGGTCTTCTGAATGTTGGACCTCCTGCTAAAGGTAAGCTCCAAGTTTATGTTTCATATCATGACTTAAAATGATTGTATTCAACTCTACAGGTACCAATCAAGAGTCCCTGCCTTTGATCAATACTAAAGAAGGTCCAGTCATCTGTATGGATCCTCCATGTTTCCTTGCAGGAGATTTGAGGGTGAACGAGCAGGCCTCTCTTACAGTCATGCATACTCTGTGGGTCAGGGAGCACAATAGAATTGCTCGTGCTCTTCGTGCCAACAGTCCTAGCATGTCCAGTGATGATGTTTTTGAAACAGCTCGCAGCATCGTGATTGCAGAGATACAAAAGATTACGTACACCGACTACCTCCCATTACTTTTAGGAAGCTTTTCTTCTAGGCTAATACCAAGCTACACTCGCTATGACCCTAGTGTGTTCCCAAATGTACCCAATGCTTTCGCAGCTGCTGCATATCGATTTGGACACAGCCAAATCCAGCCTTTTTTTGAGCGGCTAGGTAAGGATTACAAACCCATTCCAGCTGGCCCTCTCTCTCTGGTAGATGCTTTCTTCAACAACACACACTTTATGGATAATGGAGGAACTGATCCCATACTACGCGGACTTTTAGCTACTCCAGCTCGACAAGTAGATGAGTTCCTGAACAATGTGCTTACTAACATGCTCTTTGCCAGTAACTCCAGCTCTCCAGGAATGGATCTTGCCTCCCTGAACATCCAGCGAGGTCGTGATCACGGTCTGCCCACATACTTGGTGTGGAAACAATGGGCCAAGAGGGAATGCAACATAGAGAGTGATTTCAGGAACCAACTTACACAGATTCGTCTTCTACAGACATACGGAAGCTTGAACAATGTAGACTTGTTTGTTGGAGGGCTGGCTGAAGCACCTATTACGGGAGGAGTCGTAGGCGCCACTTTTGCGTGCATTTTTGCTAAAACGTTTCTGGCTTTGCGTGATGGTGACCGGTTCTATTTTGAAAACTCGGCATCTGACACAGCTCCTTTCACTGCTGCTCAGAGAACTGAAATCAGGAGAGCCTCTCTATCGCGAGTAATATGTGACAACACAGATATCAAAGAGATTCAGGTCAACGCCTTTATGGCCAACCAGAGAAGAGTTCTATGCTCTAAAATCAGATCTGTCAATCTTGGAGCCTGGGATGGCGGTGCTTCAAACACTCCATCACTTCCTACAACTTGCTATGTCAAGGTGGAAAATAAAAATCGAAGGCGCAATCGAATTTCTGTATTCTACAGACTTATTGGAAACAAAGGTTATGTGAACAAAAGAAAAGTGAACAGAGGAAAAGTGCCTTCTGGGGAGTCAAGATGCTTTAATTTTCCATGCCCTAAAGCAAACCAGAATGTCAAGCTAATTGTCTCTAACAGGCGGCGTTGTAGAGTCACACCTCTGTTCCAAAGGAATTTGCCCTCCCAATCGAGAAATCGCCGAATTTATGTTCGTGTTTTGACAGCAACAGATATTCAACCACAGAATGGAGGGCTATACACCAAACTAGGGGATTGCGAGCAAGGTACGGATATTGGGATTCGTGTATGCAGAGGTACTCTCGCTGAAACAGATTCAGTGGACGAGATGCTCGAGGATGACGGTATCTTCATTGATGAAGATGAGGAAAATAGGTTGCTAGCTCAAGACATGGAAACTGATGACAAGGAGGACACATTGGGTGAGGACAATGAAGTACAAGACTTGGTAGGGATGATGGAAGAAGTTCTGTCTGACCTTGAAGACAACAACACCAGCAAAGAAAGTGAAGATGACAATGAAGATGAAATTAAAAAATTGGAGGATGCTTTGAGCAATATTCAGTGAATTGTGAAAATGTGATCTAGTAAGGAAAAAACAAAACAAAACAAAAAGCAACTGAAAATTAGAATATAGTTTTTGCTGTAATTGTCTTTGTTTACTCTATGTATTTCATAATGGTTTGTACTATTTTTATCAGGAAAAAATCTGATTTAGTATCAATTTATTTTTCTCTACTGTATTGTAACCATAGCTACCAATGGCCAGTTATATTACATCCCTGATTGTTCAAAACATAGTAATCATAAAATCTGGTCAGGAGAGCACATCACATCCATACACAACCCACCCCACAATTAGCTATAGTAGTATTGTTGTTGTTTTTTGTATTAAGTTTGATCTCTAATTAACAGGACATTACATTGTCGCCTAATTATTCAGCAAGTCTAGAAATAAAAAAGGAATTCATGTAAAATTGTTACAAATACTAACAAAAGTTGATATAAATAACTTTTTTTTTTTGTTCATTGATTTGTACACAAAAACATCAACAACCTAAAGTACACATTGTGTTTGTGACTCTAAAACACTACATAGCACACATGCATTGAAGTCTGGTAGAACAATCACCAGTTTAAAAAAAAAATAATAATAAAGTTCTACAACTAAAATAAAACGAGAAAAGTTCTAGGAGCTGAATTCCCAAATGCGAATGCAGCAGTCATGGCCACATGTAGCAATAGTGGTCTGGTTGACCCAAGATACACCTGAGATCACAGCCAAGGGGTGAGCACCTGAAAAAAAAAAGAAGAAAAAAAGACTAATTATAATTAAGTAATTGATTCTAGAGAAATCTCCTCATTTCACAGGGCTTTGTAAGGCTGTATGAAATTTGCTCACTTCTGGTTGAGAAATTTTAAAGATATTTTGAATGGATCACTACACAAATTCTATTGCAGCCCTAGATAAGTTAGCAGTATTTACTACTCTCAAACTGTGCAATACTTATCATACCCTTTCCTCAAACTGTTAAACCCCTTCCTAACATAGGCAGTCTACAGTCAACCAGTATACAAATGAACTTCCAATTGTAGAGTACTATGACTTGAGGAGTTACTTTCAATTCTAAAAGTAACTGTGATTTTCACAATTCACTGTTGACAGAATGAAGTACAGAAAAACAACAACAACAACAACACTGCAACCACATCCTAGTCAAAGTGTAGATACAACAATATTATTAATTGTGCTTCCACAAAACAACATACACTTCTCCAACCTTACTTAATGTGGCCATTTCTTACAATTTATTAATAAATGTTATAAAAGTGCACATAGGGAAATGTTGTTTTAGTTTTTTAAAGGTGCCACCACACTCTTTGGGAAAAAACACTTGCATAATAGGCCATGGTTGTTAGGGTATGTTAAACCAAGTTTTGTTTGAGCTATTTCATTTCTGTAGACCAACAAGTACATGTAAAAGTAACTGCCAAACATAAAATTAGAGGTCCATCATATCTCAAGAATAGCCAAGTCAGATTTCATCGTAACTATTGCTGATTATTTCTGTAATATTCTAAAAATATCTCTTACAAGGCCAACACATTACAGTTCCAAGCCTTGGCAAAGTATAAACCAATGTAGTTCTTCCTTTCCTGACCAGTACGCTAGATTAGATTCTGCGTTCTGGAACCATTATATTTACACGCGAGTATTTTTTGGCACCCTTAAAGTAACTGATCAGATGTATTTTCTCTCTTCCACAGGTTTTTCATTTACTGTAAACACTTGCTCAGTGTGCAAGCGCTCTAATCACTGAGCTTAGCGTGCAAGCGTTCTAACCACTGAGCTACGACAACAAAAATGCCTAATTCGGTACTTAAACTATTTAGAGTTACTGATCTGCTACAGTCTTACTATCAACGGAAACTATCTTTCATCAGGGGAAATTTTAAGATAACTGATTGAGTGAAGAGAAACCATGATTGATTAGCCTGTCTGACATCATAATTTCCACATACCCCGCCCCCCCCCCCCCCTCCCGTAAGTGCAACTTTCACTACTTCAAAAAAAAAAAAAAAAAAAGCAATCACTTTTAGCCCACATACTCTCCATTGTACATTGTACCTTAGTTCCTCCTTCTGTTGTTACCTACTGGTGTATTTAACACACTAGCTGTATTCTTAAGCACTACTTAAAGGAATGACTCAAGCAGAAAATGAAGCGAAACACTAATGGAGTGAAAGTATCAATTATTTTTACCTCTACATTTGTACATAATGCAACTGAGTAGCTTTGCCCTGCATAATGCGTTAAATTTAAAATGAAATTATTTCAAAACAACCAGAGACATAGTAAGATAACAACCATATAACGATCTTTATTAATCCTCAGCCCGCATGCGCCAGAGGGTTATAGTAGTCATCTTGTCTGTCTGTCTGTCTGTAACGCTCTGATTTAGGAGATGAACTTACTCGGAACAGCGATTTAGGACCTTTCATTGTGCTACTTTTCTGAATTTCGGGCTTATTTTTGAGAAAATGTTAAGCTTTCAACTCCATGTAGGTACTAGCTTTTGTGGGTAACACCCCCTATTGTCACGCCTTAATCACGTGAGCTAAAAATTTAATTCTTGCGGTCTATGGTAACCTGCTTTATGTCGCTGGGAAGTTAACGGAGTTTGCGGAAGTGGAGTTTTGCCTTGAAAGTGTATATACCAGTGAGTGTCTCTGGCCAGTTTAGCTTATCTTACTGAGACATCGTTTACATGTACCACTTTCATTGTTCGAGCTAAATTGATTCATGATACCTGATTAGAATAGCCAATAAATTATTCTTTTGTCTGAGATTATATTGTAATAGCTCGCTAGTGTATAGTAGAGCTGAGGGTTCGCACCTTTGGTGCTTCATAATAACAAGCAATACTCCTCATCAATTAAAACTAAGCAATATGAGATAAGAGAGGAACTAAGATCTTGCTCACTTATAACTCCTATATAATATGTGTGTGTGTGTGTGTGTGTGTGTGTGTGTGTGTGTGTGTGTGTGTGTGCATATGTGTGTGTGTGTGTTTTTTTGTTTTTGTTTTTGTTGTTTTGTTTTTTGGGGGTGGGGAGGGGGGTGGGTGGGTGGATGGAGGTTTGATTAGCACTCTATAAAGTAGCCATCCCTTAAGATAGTACACATTTGTAAAGAAAACAGCAAAGTAGACTTAGCTTTATACAGTTTATATAGTTTAGTTTGCATTCCTTTAATGCCGTTATGGTAAAAATTATCTTGCAATGGAGAAAAACTGTGAAAACGACAACAACAACTCAGCAAGAACCTACCTTTGATCAAGTCTTTCTTTTCTCCAGAGGCAGCATCCCATATCACCATATTGGTGTCTATTCCACCCGACACCAGCATGGACGAGTCTGCATTCCAGGCAACACTCAAGATGCGAGCCGTGTGTCCGTAAAATGTTTTATCAGCCTGGAAGCATACACACACATACATACACAACCACCAACCAGCCAGATGAAACACATGAAATCTCAATCTATGTACCACCTTAACCCTTGGGAGAAATTTCTCACAATCAAGTTAAGATGCTTACTGATTATGCAGAACACACAAAATGACCTAAACTAGTACCCTCTTGAGATTCATAGCAACTTTAATAACAAGATGGGCTACAGCTTTTAAGAACTCTAAAAAAAATGAATTGATGAGCCCTGCTCACTGTATAGAATCTATGCAATGGCTTTGAAGCAAATAAAATTATGTGCACTGCCAAACACCAAAGATCCATTACATGTCAGGCCATGAGTAATTTAGCTCTTGTTTCTGGTCACAGAACCTTCATTTCCACAGTTACAGTGATATGAAGAAATTACAGAGTTTCTACACACTGCTAAATGGCTCCTGACAACCATCAGTTAATGGTTTTACATATCAGGGTTTCATACAGACTATGTGAGCCCTGAGAAAAATTAGGTTTTCCTCCCTAAATACTATACTGCCAAGCTCATTACCCCTGTAGTTATAGCAACAGGCCAAACTTTTCAATTTTCTCGGGTTTTACAGCTACCTTCCTCTGGTGTACCCTGCTCTTTACCCTGCTCAACAGGGTTAGAGCAGCTGCTAAAATATCAGCTGGGGGTGTGGGTAGAGGCTGTGAGTTACCCTTCCTCTAGTACTAACTACTGTAGTGAAGATATCTAGTGTGGAATAAACCACTTATTACACATGTCAGAGTGTTATGGCAAGATATTTCACTCACAGGCTTTATTTTCACTGGGCTCTGAAATTAAGGGATTTGTACAGGATTTTTCACTGGGGTGTGTGAATTTTGTTGAGTCAAAAAACTGACAAGGAGGGCATCAAGACTTCATAATTAGTGTCTTAAATGCACATGAAGTGAAAGGACTAGAACTAGTAAGTGTTGAAGAAACATTGGACATTTTAAAACAAAGTAACCATGTAGAGTAAGCTATATATATATATAATACTTATTACATGAGTCAGAGAGCAGGCGCACATTAATTTTATTTTTAAATCTGAACTCTGCACTCTATTCCAAATTACACTCAACTCATAACCTTCAGCATTAACCCACGTCGTATGAGGCGGAGTTATAGGAGACCAAGTTCTTCCCCACAGCAAGGATTAAAGCCTGTCCGTCTGGTGAGAATGCACCGTCAGAGATTTGGTCAGTGACTTTGAATGTCTTCTTATCCACCAGCTTGTCTCCACTCAACTCATAAACATGCACGGAGTGGTCCTGCAAGTAACAGAAAAACATGCCATACTGAGAATAAAAACAACATCAACAACAACATCAACAACAATGTCACCAACATCGACCAATAAAAAAATAACCCTGAGATTAAGATGGTTAAGTATACTTGATTGACACCTTACCCAATGCAATCTTGACATAATTGAATGGTCACCCAATATGCTAAATATACACCGTCTGATGTAGAATACATACTGAATACCACGCGCCCTTCAACATTTAACTAAATAGCTCCATTTGCAGATATTTTCATAGTTATATATATAAAAAAAAAGACCACCAAAGTTGCATAATAATATAAAAGAAAACCAATTGTAGTAACTAACAGTTCCTCCGATGACCACGTCACGGTTGTTCTGGTTGATGGCCACCATGCAAGGCTCGAAGCTGGGAGAGAATGAAGAGACTCTCTGGAGATCCTTGGCCACTACCACTTCCTGCTTGGTCACCACGACAGCATAGCCATCGCTAGTGGTAGCCAGACCTGTCGGGTCTCTATCCGGTAGGCCCAATGACTGGAGGCTGCACACAAACACACACACACAGAGAGACGTTTAATACATACATGAATTTCATTAAAGGTGAGATAAAAAAGAAAGTGGTGTATTAATTTTTAAAATTTAGATTATAACGATAAACAGAAACAAGCTATGTACACACATCCTCTGAAAACAGATTCCGCATACATCAACAGATAACAACAACCAGAACTCAATTTAAAGTCTGGTGTCTTTAAAAGATGACTTTGTCAAAGTTAAATGAAAAATAGAAGCCCCGCCTTAGGATATACGGAACTAACAAATTCTGGAACTAACAAAAGCCAAGTAAACACGTTTAATGATAATCAGTAAGTCTTTAATGACCTGAAATATGGGAGGCTCAGCTCCCAGATACATATATACCAGATAGGTATGTAAACACTAACTTACTTCCTCAACTACCAAAAGGGTTGCTAACTAAGGGCACTTACAAAATAAAAATCCATCTTTAGTTACAAGCCCAAAATACCAAGAACAACAACTTCTCAGAAGTGCTTCTTTACACGCACAATCAATTACTCAAATGACCTCCATCACTATTCTGCTATTGATCCAATTAGAGACTTGGGGGGCGGGGGAGGACTCAAGATCTGACAGGAGCAACAAGGCTCCTGAGTTACAGAATAATGCATAGCTGCCACCCCACAAGTAAACTGTGAAACTAGACTCACTTGAATTCATTAGAAGACGGGTTGATGGTACGGAGAGACTTGTCCAACCCCAGACTGTAGATGTTGTCGGGTGTGGCCTCAAGTGCCTCCACGGAGTTGGTGTGTGGCGTACCAGCCACCATTTCCACATTGCCTGTCTCCATGTCCCAATGAGGTAAACGCCCACACAGTCAAGGAACAATCTTCTATCAGTTCCACTAACACTGCCCCTGCTCACAAACTCCACCCACCTCCATCCTGTGCCTCAAAACTCTACATCAGACCACTCCCTTGATGTCCATGTGGATATAACATTTCTAAACAATTTTTTAAATCCCACTTTATATAGCAACATTAACACTTACACTGAAAATAAAATTTTAATTACCAATCAAACATACGAGTGGATTTGTTGGAATTCAATAACAAAGTTTGTCCATACTGCCACATATTCCTAATAGTGGCGAAAGATTACAAACCCACATACTTCAAACTCCTTAAAATGTAAATTTAACTCGTATGCGTTACAAACTGTATTTTTATAAGGGAGACCCCTGAGTTTATTTAGTTACAAGCATTGATCTTTATCCTACTCTTGATAAATAGATGTAAATATGCAAGGATATTGATTCTGCCATCGAAAGAGCCAGCATACACCGTGGAGGAATCCGAAGAGACAGTCACTGATGTTAGGTTCTTATTCTGACCCTGGAGAAAAACAATACACAAGGAATCAATGTCAGCAGGTTTATATAGATGATAGTGCAACATATGTATATATATATATATATATATATATTATGTTATTTGTATGGGAAAAAAAAGATATTATTGCTGTAAGAATCCGAGTATAGAACTTGAAAATAAATATTTCATTGGTTAAAAAAAATTAAGCAGCATGAGTAAACAACACTATATATATAATATATTATATATATATATATACAAAGCTACTAATTCCACTGAACCCCTGCAAGTGTGCATGCATGCACACGAGCAGGAATCTAGGTAACCTAAGAGATAATTGGTATGTCCTTGAGTAACTAATACCAATAACCCATTGCCTGCTTCTCTCATGAGAACACACGCAGGCTGACATGCATCTCTCTCTCATACTTTTCTATTTCCCATATGAAAGTTATCGCATCAGAACAGAATCAGGGAACAAACCTAATTATCTATGGACTGTTAACCTCTGTCTATGTAACTAATTTAATATAATCAGTAGGAAACCTCCCACACTCTCTTACCAGGAAGAAGGGGGAAAAAAACTACAAAATAATGGTAATATAATAATTATCCAGGGAACCAATAATAGCATAGCATAGCAACTAGTTTATATAGCTACAACAAGTGGACCACAACTGTGATAACATCATTCACACACAACTATGACTCCAGTAGGTTTCACTGGGTGGAAAGTCAGAGATAAAGGGGGGGGGGGGGGGGGGGGGGGGGCTGTAATTATAATGATATCGTTACCATGTACAGAGGCAGGACTGCGATGCAGCTATAACTAATTTAATTAGTAGGAGAAACCCCCAAACTTTCGTATGTGAAAAAAAGAAACAACAAATAAGAAATAATGGTAATACTATACTTCTCCAGAAGAAAGTCCACAGTTCTGTGAACCAATAACATAGCATAGCATCAAGTATAACCAGCAACTAGTGAACCACAACTACAATAACATTCACACAAAACTGCTTACATTTTCACTGGATGGAATGTCTGAGTCAAGTACAGCATAGGGGGACTGTAGGGAGACTGTGGGAAGGGGGGGAAGACTGTAGGGAGACTATAGTGGGGTTGGGGGACTGTGTGAGTGTGATAGACCAGGTATGTATTGGGACTACCCACAAATGAATAGCTCACAATATACTCCTGACATTTGTCTCATGTTGTTGTGATAATTTCTATATTGTAGTTACTCCCAATAATGAGGATTGTGCCGTCAACTCAGCTGATAAATAGAGATAATGAATAGTATGATGATGATAATTTTAGAATTACAGGTATCAGCAATACACACCGATACCATCACAACAATCAGAACATTCATTAGTAAGCTAATTAAACATTTGCTTACAATTCAAACTAACATGTGTACTTTTCTCTCTCATACACACACACACACATACATGCCGTGTAGTCCGCCTAAAATAAGTAGAGGCATGCTTCAGCACACAACGGTGAGTCAGTTTACTCTCTTTCATGATGCAATATTTGTAAGTATGTATTCCTGAGTTCAAAATTCCTTCTCCTCATATTAAAAAAAAATTGTTTTTCAACAGTGTAAAATTGTAATTTTCATTTCACTTTTAACTTAGAAAGGGACAATTCCAGCCAGAGTTAGGCAACCTGTTCTCTGATGTAAAGAGCACTTGCACACTGTAAGCTCATTAGCCGTTTTTATTCTGTTCAGACACTTGTCAGCTTTGTGAGGTTCTATAATAGCTTGGACAACTAGCGTAATCAACACCAACACGAACAATATCTGACGGTCATACCTAAGGATCATGAACTAAGCTTAAGTGCAAACCTTTTGCCACCACCTTACCATATCAGGTTGCTATTACAGCACATTTTATCGCTATAGAGAAACACAGCACTCCTTAAAATAATACTGGCACCTTGGTATAATTATCTGAATATAATTAACAATCTGCTCTCCCAAATCATTATAATCACAGAGATCTCGCGGTACGGTACTCCTGATAATGTGTCGATACTACTAGACAATATAAAATATGGAAAATATTTCACCTCAGTCTAAATATCACACACGACACTAATGCACTCACTCTATCAACCATCCAGCACACCTTTCTTTTCATGCTTAATGTACACGCCCACCCACCTCGACAACATATCAAATACCTTAAATAACACCTCACTGATCACATGCCAATCACATGACCCAAACCTCAAATCTCTCATGTCACTACCCAACAAATCTCCATATCAAATCCTATCCCTATCTCCATTTCTTTGGTGTCACGCCCCTCTCCTGATATATCCTGATGCAAACTTCCTCATGTCACACCTTTCCTCAGCCAGCCCACTGACTTACCGGCACAACCCGGCAAGGCTTGGAAGGATCGTTGATGTCCAGGTAGTTGATATATCCTGACAGGGAGACACTGAGGAGATACGAACCTTGCCAGAGACAGCCTACTTGCTGGTCTAGCACGTCATTGCCCATCTTAAATTCCCTGCACGTACACACACACACAAAAAAAAACTTAAAAATGACTGACTACAACAGTATCCTCTGCTTATAGAGCCAAAAAATATATTATATTTTAGTACATAACTTTTACCCAATGTTTTGAGGAGGACCAAGGTAAGAAGTCAAACAAGTTAAGTTGAAATTTAATATTCTTGACTCTATAAACAGAAAAAAAAAATGCTGCAATTTTTTTTCCCACTTAAAATGACAGAATTAATCAATGGACTATGTGCATTGCAATTGAAAATGGCAACAAATTAAAAGCAAGTTTTTTTTTTTTTTTTTTTTTTTTTGGGGGGGGGGGGGGAGGGGGGCAATGACTGTGAGATTTATGTTGCAAAAACAGAGAGAAGAGAACAATCCAAGTTTAATTAAAGAGGACATTTCAGCTATTCTTCGAGATAGACACTCCGTCATGAACTATTGCTACCAACAAGAATAAACCAAATAATTTCAAGTTTTACTAATAAATAAAAATTAGCAATCAGTTCACACAAATGATTTAGCTTGGTCCACTCTATCTGTGCTGTTTACTCCTTCTATATCCAAGCTTTCAATGAAACGATAGTAACCTCCCAAACCATCTCAGAGCAGAGTAATTGAACATGAAAACTTTGTGTAAACATTCAGTAGCTAATTACTACACAAAGACAAACAAAAACTCCTTGATGTATGGAGCAGTGTCTTTCATCCCCTAACCAATACAATAAACACAACTTAATTATTACCATTTATAAAGCTACAAATCAACTTTCAAGATAATTCACCTACTAGACAACTTCCATAACTAGTTATCGAGCAAGCGAGGTGGACAATTGAAAATTGGGTATATGTTCGATGTATATATACGTATGGATTGTACATGTCCCTTAAATGCACACACAGGCTCTTCTTTTTTTTCCCCTAAAAACATGGCTTTTTATGCCTGACCCCAGTTTCTTCTGATACTACAGCATTAAGAAAGTCTTACTTCAAACTTAGACTCCAAATTGTGAGATAATTCCAGCGGAACGCTTAATTTTCAAGTCACAAAAAGTTACTGCAACTGATTACTATGAAATGGAAAACACTTTACCAGAAATAATTTCAAAACCTCGCCATTTTTGGGGCTGCTAAGAAGGGCTGTTAAGTGCTGCTGGTTGGTTGTCAAGAGCCACTGGTAGTCAGAATGGCTTAATTTTAATACTATGAAAGCTACCATTACTCCAGGGAAGCTGAGGTAAGTACATATTTGTTGGCTAAAATTACAAAAATAACTCTGGCATATTCTTTTTTTGTAGCTGAGAGCTTGTTCAAGAGTTACTGGTAATTGAGGTAGTCAGAATGGCTTAAGTTTGATACTACAGAAGTTACCATTACTCAAGTAAGAGAGTAATTTAGTATTGGTTGCTAAAATTAATGGTCAACTGCTATTATACTGTCTAGCATGAACTAAGCTAAAATACGTATAAATTATGTAGTAACATACTGTAGTTTTATGTTACTTAATTAACTAGGCAGGTTTGCTCGGTATGAGTGCTCAAGCACACCACAAGTAATAAAATATGCATTGTCACGTATAAATACAAAGCCATATAATTTTATTCAGTATAGTCTATTTGAATGGGCCCCTTACGGCTTTTTTTTTTAAACACAACCCTTATCCAATTAAAATAATAACTCTCACTCAACCATCTTCATTCCTCACTCTCTCAGTAATAATATCTTTTCCTTCCTTTTAGTCGCTCACAATCTCCTCCCCTCCCAACTTTCCCCTCCTCTCCCGCCCACCCCCCTCCCCTCCCAATGCTTCTTTCTCCATTCCATCACTCACGTGACTACTTTAGAAGTCTCCAGATCCCACACTTTACATGACTTGTCTCCAGAAGCTGTGAGCACTTGCTTGCTATCTGGGCTGAACGAAAGCTACACACATACACACACACACACACATACACACGCATGCACACACATACGCACACACACACATTTCTGAAAGTAAAATGTCACATTCAGGAAGCAGTTCAACTGATAACCTTTCACACATTCTGATCCTGATCTTTACATCATACATACTTCTGTAAGTGACCCCTTACCCAAACAGTGACAAATATTAACCAAGTCACACTAAAAATCCCTTTACCAAATAATATTTACTTGTCTCTTCTTTCTCAGTGCAAGTTATGTGCCACATATACCTCATTGAAAAACTCTTTGAGTTAATGAGTGTATCATCCACCCTGTAGTCTATTGAACTATTCTACTACATGTGAACTTCTACCCAAGAGAACCCCTTACCGCATATATGCTACCCTTGTGTCCCTCCAAACAGCTGGTCTTGCTGCCATCCTTCCCGTTGAACAAGTAAGCCTTCATGTCTGCCCCTCCTGAGCAGAAGAACTCTCCATCTGGTGAGTATCTGATGGTGTTCACAAACCTTGTGTGTTCCTGTTGATACACATGGAAAGTACTCAATCTCAAATACACTTAAAACCACATCAAATTGATCATGTTTTCGGATATACCAAGGCAGTTTTTGGAGAAATTGAAAAAAAAAAATCAATTTTTTTTTTTGGAAAATGTGTTTCTAATTCACTGAAACATAATCAAGCAGAGAGCTATCATCAATTGCCCATGAGAGGACAACTTTGGAGTCTTTAGTGAATCTCTAGTTTGAAACTAACATTGAAGCTATAACTCAGACTGAAATTCATTTTAAACCCTTGCCATAGCTAGAATACCTATCAATGCAGCATGCCATTAACATGCTTTTTTTATCCACCTTTCATTTTTGAAATTTTTTTCTCCTAGAAACAAATTGATGGGTGTGACTAAGCAAAAAACAAAACAAACTATGCTAATAATAAATAATAATAATAAAAAATGTTTTTAAAAAGCTAACCACACTCTTTTCTGACTATACAGGTGACCCAACTGACTCTGCATGCATCCTTTGACCTGACATTCATTAGTTCACATGCAACCATCAGACGACTTAAATTTTGGGTCAAGTTTCAAAATTTCTACCAATGATTAGGTTAACAAGAAAAGATATTATATTCATGCTAGATCTAATGAGTAATAGCAACCTCACACACATACAAACTCCACACACAATCTCATTCACCGTGTGCCGCCACCCTCTAAAACTGTAGTTGGCTACTAATGCACAACAAATACTTTTTTTTACCTGAAATATGCCCTTCAATTTGAATGGAGGTCCTTCATAGAAGCACACATGCTTATCCTCGCCTGCAGTCACCACTCGGTAGGGGCGAGTTGGACGGTATGCAATGCTGTTAATGAATTTACTGTGGCCGCTAATTTCTCCCACTGTGCTGCCAGAGTCCCATAGAAACACAACTCCAAACCTACACGCAATGGGAGCCAGTGAAGTGTGTGAAAGGAGACTAAACTATTGGCACTCAACCTTGCCAGACATCCTGGAATAAACCGTATTAGTACCCTAAATAATGCTCACAATGTGAATAGCACATACGTTTTTCATTTACATTCATGCTCATCCATGCGCCGCTTATCAAATGGCATGAATAATCAACCAAGGCAACTCTCCGCCTGCCTACGCCCCCCTCCCTCCCTCCCTCCCCAGCCCTGCCAAAGCTGCTAACTTTTCTCTTCCTTCCCCACAAATGGCGATTCTCTTGCTGTCTGGAGACCAGCAGATGTCCTTGATCTTGCCACCAATGGGATGGTACTGGTACTTCAGAATGTGCTCCTTCTGTGTCGTGTCCCAGATCCTGATCTTGCCAGAAGCATCTGCACAGAATGGGGAGAAGGTAAGGTAAGGGGGAGAAGACACACATATAGACTGTGATAGATATTCAACATGGAAAAGATTCCTACAATAAGAGCTACTGAACTAAGTGGTGGTTTCTCTGTTCAATGATTTACTGTACGACTTCAGGAGGTCCAAAGCATGATACACAACGAGCATGAGCAGTTTGTTCCATTAGTAAAGCTACATGCGTCACTTTGTGAACGGTAACCACTTGGCGAAGTCCACAGAATGTTTGAGTAGACTTGTGCGTGCACATCGACATATGTATGTACACACACTTCTCGGGAGTCACATGACCACCCATGACTGGGTAACACTATTGACATAGTGTATGTACACACACTTCTCGGGAGTCACATGACCACCCATGACTGGGTAACACTATTGACATATGTATGTACACACACTTCTCGGGAGTCACATGACCACCCATGACTGGGTAACACTATTGACATATGTATGTACACACACTTCTCGGGAGTCACATGACCACCCATGACTGGGTAACACTATTGACATATGTATGTACACACACTTCTCGGGAGTCACATGACCACCCATGACTGGGTAACACTATTGACATATGTATGTACACACACTTTTCGGGAGTCACATGACCACCCATGACTGGGTAACACTATTGGACAGGCTGGTTGACCTGCTGAGCACACCACAACACCTGACCAACATGGACGACCAGTCTATTGTATCATATCATAGTTATGCCAACACAGCCTCCTGTAATCCACCTTACTGGAACTAGTGTATAAATGTAAACACACACACACACACACACACATACACACAGCAGAGAAACTGTTGCCAACATCAACTACAAGTGGTAGAAACAAATTAGGGAGATGGGGTGGGGGGTAAGAGATTAAAGTGTGTGTGTATGTGTGTGATGGGTAGAGAGTTACAGTGAAGTATACAACAAGTACAGAGAAACCTTAGTGACATAATGGGAACAGATTTTGACCAGTAATGTACAAACCAACCAAACACACACACACACACACACACACACTTTCACATGTGGTCACCCTAACCACAATGACTTACCTCCAGATGCTATATAGAATCCACTAGGAGCATAGCAGGCTGCAGTGGCTTGCACTGAATGTTGTGTGTATGTGTCACTGATGCCAGGATTCTATATACAATAATTGGTAAAGGGTGGCATCACAATACATCCTATCATCAGTGTGACATTCCCAAAGCTTGCCACTCACTCACTCTCAACCTCAGCTAATGTGTATGCAGGAGCATGTGTACACACATGACCTAACCACCTAAACAAGGAAGTACAATGCATTGTAGCCCTATCCAAGCCCTGATAAGTGTGTCCTACTGTAGCTATCCTTATAAGGAAAATAAATCCAAGACTTTGGTGTCCTACAGAAATTGGTAACACTGTACACTTTATGGTCTACCTGCTAAATAAAATAATGGTGAAGAGACCAATACTAACTATATTAACCACACCCCACACACAAACCACATCCTGTTATAAGTTGGTAAAGGGTGTACAAGTGGATGTAAACAATTCAAACATGTCAGGAAAAATAATAATAATCACAAAATTGAGACTAATGAACTCTACAAATTCTACATTATTTTTGTTGCAGTATCCCATAATGATTGACCTTACCTCTATATCACGAATCACTACTGTCTTGCCATTACAATACAACATGTTCTTTCCTTTTGGGTCTCCATTGAGAACCATTGCCATCCCTCTCTCAGTGTAAGGCAGGGTGCTAAACACGCTCTCTGCAATTTCAAGTACATACTATGCAATTAGCTACCTCTGTTCCTGTACCAAAGATTTAACATACTTGGTTTGTACGGCATCTTCAAGAATTGCTACTCTTCTTCTAATGGATACGCTCAGATTCTGTGGGGTTTATAACGACGACGAAATGCCAAGTCAACGTCCCTGCCAAGACAGATTACCAAGTGACCTTTAACCCAGTAAATAGTCTAATAATAACTCACTATCACCTTTTATGGTCACGTATCATTCAACGTCCTCTTTGCGTTTTGTTTATTGCGGTAACGTTGAACACCGCGGTGTGGCGGTGACACAACAATTCGTCACTTTCTGACCATATTTGACCGACTCTTTATTAACCACATATAAAATTGATAAAAATGACACAAATTAATGCACAATGTCCAAGTTACGTCCAAATGCAGTTTGAGATGTACCACTGGATAAGCTTATGAACTCGAATCTGTCTGAAGAAGTCTTCCTATCTGAAGAAGTCTTTCTAGGTGTTCCCAGTGGTGATAAGGGATGAACATAATCTTCCCTTACCAACTCCACAGTGCATTTTCCCGATTTATCAATGGGGCAAAAGAAATTGTCCGTCTGACATGGTTTGTCTAGAATTGATGAACTGGTGGTATATTCAAGGGAGTGCCCTTCATTATCCTTGTTCACTAGTGTACTCCCAGAACTTTCACTTGGTGATAAATTATGGTATCCCCACAATTTCCTAGAACTTAGCACATCATCTACAGAGTTCTTAGGAGACATGCATTCTTTCTGGAGGTGTCTGCACCCGTACCTTGCAGCCGGGTCCTGGGTACTTCTCGTATATACTTTATGTGACTTCATCTGACGGTTCTCCGCAGTAGCCAGATGTGGGCGAAACAGGTGTGCACCATTAGAAGGCTTAGGTGGCTTGACCTTGGATCTAGATTCAGAGTAAAGGTGGTGCCGATGCTGGTTGCCTTTCAATAACCTGTACTTGTTGACTGCCTGAGGCTGACCTGGCTGTTGCTGCAAACTGCTGCCAGTACTTGTGCCAGTGTCTTTCTTTCTGTCAACTGCAGGTGGTTTTGGAGTTTGGTCGGGCAATTCCTGAGTAGGTTTGGTAGCTGTTGAGTGTTGCTTGTGGTTATATTTATTTATCTGTGGTTTATTCTTTGATTTAATGTCACAACCTTCGGAATTGCATAAAAGGGTCTCCATTGTTGAATGGCCGCTGACATTTCCAACTCCTTGCTTCTTTCTTGATGAAGTTTTTATGTACTTGGGCTTCCCCTTTTCATTACTAATTCTATACAAACGAGCTCTTTTCACTTTCGGTTCCCCGGCACTTAAGTACGGGCGATGCTTCAAAGTATGAGAAGTCTTTGAATCTGAATCATCTTCAGTTGTGGCATCATCCACTTTGAGCAACTCAAAATCATTCTTTCTACATCTTGTGCATCGTTTGCAAAAGAGATGACAAAAATACATTCTTGAGCCTCTACTGATACTATCACCGCATCTTCCACAACAACTGTGAGAACAGTTGAAAATTAACATTATAATTAAATACATATGGGGTATTAACAAACCTGTTGTTGTAAGCAGAGTCCTCGTCATGTCTATGGCAGTACTCACGGACAATCACAAAAGCCCCAATGCAGCACATGTAGGACAGACAGACCAGGGGGAGGAGAATTCCAGTCATGATGGCGATCTTTGTGCTGAGACTGAGGGGCACTTCTTTATTTATAAGGTCTGGCTCAAAGGCGTTTCGATCCATACCAACTAAAAGTGAGAATAACAGTAAACAGTAATGATGTCTCCCAAACAAATACAGCACAAGTGGGTGGACTTGCAGAACTCTCTAGTGTACAATATAGGCATGAACACTTTTTTTATTATTATTTTAGCTATCTCAATGGAAATACTCTCAGTTTCGTGGACAATTGATCTAAACATCAATATCAGTTGTAGCACACATTTGTGATACAAACCATATTCCCCCTAGTTTCACCAATACGCATTCTGGAAGACTTGGAGTACGAAATATTTTTTATTCTTTTTTTAATAATTTCTAAAGATAACACTCTGATAGAAAAATCATTACAGGACATTTTAGTGCACTGAGGGAAGCAGAAGGGGAAACTTGGGTCTGAACATGCACAATTTCAATTAAAATTTACTGCTTCAATGTACTATTGATCAGTCTCCATTTTCAGAGTTTATGTATATTTTATACACTTCATGCACCGAGTCTCAGCAATTAATTATTTTAAACGTACCAGCAACAAAGGAAACAGAAGGTTGGCTTGGCGTAAAAAGAATTTCCGAACTCCTGCTCTAAATGGAATTCAAAATATTGAATGTAAACTTTATAAAACCTAATTCTTCATAAGCCAAACTCACCTGGACATATGGAACAACAACCACTCTATACACAGCTCCGTTCTTCAGAGCACCTTCCATCAAGTCGTGATCAATGTGAATGTGCTTTGGAAGTGTGCTCTGGAAGAAAATTTGGAATGACAAAGGGTGCTGAGAAACTTTCGCATACTCCATGTTTGCTGGGGCGAGACCACCAAATGGGTCAGTCACGTCAAGCTCAAATGGAATGTCATTTAGAACTGGGTCATTTATTAGATGAAATTGAACTGAGTAACCTCTACAAAAGAATTCAAAATATTAATTACATACAATTTTAATTTATAATCTTACTTGATAGGACCTGATTTGTTATCATCTAACTCATGGAGCCATATATATGTGACACTATCTTCCTTAGATATTTTTGGAGGTGGAAGTTCTGCTGGAGCTGTTTGATAAGAAAAAAGTATGAGATGTAAGTGGTCGATAACAATTTTAATTAGCTTGGAATGGAGAGATACAAACCACATCCATCAACGGCACCCATTTATTATGCAATAAGTTGATTCAATAATTTGGATTGCTAAAAAATATAAATGTGACCGTCTACAGGAAAACCGGGCACAACGCGGCGTGCGTAAATATTGAGAAAAGATCGATCGATTTCTTAAAAATGTATTGTTTCAAGCCGACGGAAGGGAATGGTTAGGTCTATTATAGTGGGAACGACTTAAGCTACGACGATAAAACTTGGAGAGCTCAATATCTGGATGCCGACAACTCTGTAAGTGCAAAAAAAATTTTTTCGAAGGGTGCCGCGTTGTGCCTGGTTTTCCTGTAGACAGTCACAAATATCAAATTGTAGTTGTGACTGCACAGAAATGCAAATCGGAAAAGCAATTATTAGATAAGCTTTAACGTATGTAGCTCTCATTAGTTGGCCAGGCTCACTTCGTCAATGGTGAAGGGATGTCTCTAAAATTTTACACAACTGCCCAAACGTCCTAAACTGGGACCATTTCAGTGTCATTAATTGCATACCTATTCTGAGAACTACAATATCTCAAAATGCCCTAACAAATTTAAAATTAAGCACGGATAACTAATAATGGCTATAATATAATAAAAGGGAAGAAGGCAGAATCAGAATTTTCTAGAGTTAATCGATAATAATGTGAATGTCATTGACGGCAGTTATCTCAATAGCTGTTTATTATCCAAGTTACATATTAAAGGGATCATTAAAGGGAATATTAAAGGGAATATGAAAACTATCCATGTACTCACAAACATCATTGTACCGTGTTTGAGTCTGCATACAGCAACTCATTTACTCTAGAGTCAGAGTACATATTTAAATTCAATCAGTCTTTTTTAACCTGCAACATCAGTGCAAAACACCACTGGATCGCTGACTTTGCCATTGAACACCTGTGCACCAGTCTCCACCTCCTCCCCTACAGTACAGGAGTAATTGTAGTACGGCATCAGCCCTCCAATGATGACATCAGCTAATCCCTTCGGGACATATTGGGATCTGACATGCATTTCTGTGTTATGCACTTCTCCATCATGAGTCCTGTATGTTTGACTACCTCTGCATTCGATCTATAAAAACAATGTTTATATCTTTGTCCTGAGAAACTATTTCACTCAATACATCATACCATAAATTCATTCACCATCATTTCTGTCGATTTCCATTGCAAAGTAACACTTGTTGACTTTATATTAGAAACAGTTGTTTCGTACGGATACCCAGCCACTACGCAAAAGCACATATGAACACATCATTTACAAAATTGCTGATTAGCTTTGACTCTGGAGTGTACCTTTCTGAAGTATCAAGATAAGAAGAATATACATTTTCTCTGTCGCTGAATTAATCCTTACAGACATAGCGCTGAATTCTTCCATTCCATCTATTTCCGAAAAAAAAGCAAAGCAGACATTTCACCTGGCAACGTTTTATCGTGAGCATGCGCGTCATAAAATTCCATGGTAATGGTCGTTAAATTCATTAAAAATAATAAAAACTGTTTTAAAAAGTGATCAATTCAGGGGTTAACCAAATCAAACAAAGAATCAGCTAAAGTGACAATTCTTTCTCCTCCTTCACAAGAGTCCACCCAGTCTTTAGGGACTTTGTCAAAGCCAAAGTATGCTCCTCCAAGTGCCCCAGCCATGCTTGCAATTGTATCTGTGTCCCCTCCGAGACTGATAGCATATGGAATAAGTTCTTCAAATGACTTGTTTACATGACTCAAAAATGCATAAATAGCACAAGAAACTGCCTCATCTGAAACATAATAAACAAATAAATAATTGCAATTATTATAGTCAAATTGTGATTACCTGCTATTATTCCATGACCTAGAATTTGTTGTGCTACATCAGCAGAGGGCTCTTCATCCTCCAACAACAAGGCTTTAATTTGTTGCAGTTTAGATGTACATGTCGGCTGGCCTTGAATGTAAGTAAGCTCTGGTAATGGTCCTTTCACAAGTCCTTCCATTGGCTTGGCAGTCCTGCATCATCTCAGAAGTTGATTAAATATACAATAAAGACGGGTAGGGGGTGGTTACCTTTTCCTGTTTTTCTGCATTTCACCCATCATGTGTTTGGGTTCATGTGGTTCTATGAATGCACAGAGCCTGTCCACAAACGTAACAGGGTCCAGTTTCCCTTGCTCAGCTTCCAGCGCAAACTTAACTGCAGCACCTTGCAGCTTCGAAAAGTTTACAGCACAAAGATGGGAATGAGTGATTTTGGAGCTTTCTTCACAGACCTGAAGAAAAATAACAATCATTGCAGCCTTTGAGTGACATTGTATTGTATTGACCATTGAAACTTGCAGGGAATAACAAGAATATGTGATGGCTCCTCACTTATTACGCTCTCTATCAACACTTCATATATAAGGGATTATCTAAGTGGCCATTCCACTCTCAAACACTTGATATAAGTGAGCACTGTCTACACCTCCATCCCAAGAACATCAAATGCATGCATGGCACTTACTTTGACTAAACAGTCATCATCTTTGAATCCAAGAAGAGCTGCAGGGGCCACTCTCATAGCAGACCCATTACCACACGACCCTTGCCCGTCAAACTGCTCCCTGGCCGGAGCGAAAACATCCTCCAGATCACGGTTCTTCAGTTTGTAAAATATCATAGTTACACTCTGCCCATAGCACCTGCGTGGGTCTTCGTAGTAGACGTCTGACAGCCTATGATGAACAGAGAGACCTTATCCCATTGACACACATCAAACTGAGCAAGACTGAGGCAAGGCTCCACTTTCAAAGTAAAAGCGCCACAAATATAACTTCATAATACTGCACTATTTATAAATTGGTTCCCACGACAATCATTCTCACTGTGAGGCACTACAGAAAGAAATGGGTGTTCTAAAACTTAAAGTGTTGTTTAGGTTTTCTACTATACCTTACCAAATACTTCAGTCATCGGAGGGAGGTGAGGAGAGGAATGTTTTGCTATGTCGGATGTGTAACACAGCCATGCATTGCAACAATTCGTGAAACTCTTGCACTAGTTTGGTGTGACAAAACCCTTTACCTGCTATGTGTTATACCTATACACTCAAGTGTACCCATCTAATGCAGTTTATATTCCCACAATGAACCCCATACATCATCTTTGGCCGTTATTTTATTTATTTATTTTTTATTTGTTCGTTTATTTTTTTCCTGGAGCTAATGCTATGAGTTTTCCGGTCACACAGATGTTTAAATGTTAATTGTGCTTCAAGAGGTTTCATTGGCCACACACACAGGAAGATGTTGTCTGGTGCAAGTAAGCATATAGGTTGTGGATAAAGGGTTTCTTACCAAGACTTTGTAATGTCATCCATATACTTCATAGATGAAGGGTCTAGCCACATCCATTTCATCAAGTCAGTCTGCATTTGTTACTGTCTTTGTGCGTGTGTGTGTGTGCATGTAATGATAGACCGGTAGGGTACTAGCTATAACCATCTATAACCTTATTCACTGCACTAATAATGCTTACTTGTGAGCAAAGTGTCTAGCATCAAACTTCTTACACTCCATGATAGAGTCTCCCAAAGCCAGCGTAAGAGCAGTGTCATCCGTGTAATAAACAAGTGGTGCCTTCTTTGACTTCGTTTGTTTCAGTTGGTCTTCCATTTTCTGCTTAATTTCAACAAGAGGGTGGACGCCTTTCCACGATTTACTTTCCCAGTAAGCTCCGAAGCAGTCTCCTACCAAGACTCCGGATAGAGCTCCCTTAAATCTTTGTCTGAGCATGACAGTTGCAAGTTACTAAACTTCCACAACTACAATATTTCTTTTACAATTATCTTGCTGAGTCACCTCTTCTGTAAAATTAAAGGTAAAGGATCGCTACTAGTTTTGTACGTAAACAATACTGGTCTCCCTCTGATAAAATAAAGCGTAGTATTATGTTTTTTTCATGAACTGAATGTTGGTGTTGATAGCTTAAACTAAATATGATCAAATAAAGCTGTGAAGATGCTTCAAGTTTGAACTGATGATGTGGTGAAGTTAGTGACTGGTGAAGGCCAAACTCTAAGTGATTGATATTACACTAGCTAGCTAGATTGTGAACAAGGTTGGATATGGATGTGTCTAGTTGACAGAATATCACCAAAAGAGTTGTATAGGGCATTTCTTGCTGCAGTAGCTTCTCCACAGGGGAGAATGCCATGGAGCCAATTTGACGTTTCCAATATAGATCCACATCCAGATGCACACGCAGGTGACCTTTTGATAGCCTTTGAGACTAAATTGAGGCTCCTAAGCAGGTCAATTCTGAGCTTCAGAAGTTCTAATTCTTCTAGGGTGCAGTTGAAGTTTGCATCGTAACCAATTAATTCAGATTGCAGCTGGAAAAAAAATATACACTTTGAGTAAGTTGCATTGAAGATATCACAAGGCCATATACTTACCCAGGTGCAAGAATCTTTAATGATTTCCCCTCTTATGAGTGTGGTTAAGGAAGTTTGTTCATTGTCAGGAAGAGAGTTTTGCTGTCGTACAAAAGACGTGATGATCTTGACTGCATCCAAGAAGCTCCTGTGCTTTCTCTTATAATTAGTTTGTGATTCTGGACGCATGGCAAACTATAAAATAGTAATAATTATAATAATAATAATAATAATAATAATAATAATAATAATAATAATAATAAGCTCCTTTGGCAGTATACATTGCAGGCTCCAATAGCTTACCAGAATGTCTGCAGCATTGTTAAGCCCAGCAGAAAATCTCCTAAGATCTTCAATTTTTAAACCACTTGCATCTGAACTTTGAGCAGAGACAATATAAAGAATGGAGAGCACGACTGAACTCAACAAGTACATGGTGGCCATCTTTTACTGTGGTGGGGGTTGTTGCTGAAGCTGTTTGAAGTGATGTCCTGAGATCAACTCTAAGGCTTTTTATACTGAGCAGATTCCTGGATTGTTGTTATTGAAATTTAATTGGAATGACATCATTACCAGTGGGATTTCTCAAGGAAGCAATACAATAACAACTTTGGGAGTTCACACATGACATAGAAACAACCTGGAGATATCAAATCAAGCATATTACAAAGAGCAAAAGTGAAAGTATGTCAATTAACTTGTCAAATTAAAATACTTACCTATTTGCTCTTTAACTAATTTTGATAAAATTGCATCAGTTATTTCTGTTCATTTTCTGAAGGTTCCTCAGTACCAAGCTACTGACAAGAGAGAAATAGATTGAAGAACTGCCTGAGATGTTGAATATTCTCACTAAGTTCATTGTGAAACTTCCAATTTCCTACATTATATTATATCTATTGGTATTGCCTGCTTGGTAACTGCAATCCTTTCAAATTTTTAGGCAGGACTAGATTAAAATTACATTAAGAACTTCATGACTGACTTTGCCTTGAGTCAAGCCATAATTTATTGATTTTATCCGCAAACTGAATTGCCATTTGGAGCTTTTGTTTGAGTCTTTAAAAATTAATTGATTGTTGTAAAGGAAGTCAATTACTGATAGAAATAATCAGCATTATCTTGATTGCTGGGTTGCTTATTTTTGTTGCCTTTTTTTTTTTTTTTTTTTTTTTTTTTTTTTTTTTTTTTTTTTTTTTTTTTTTTTTTTTTTTTTTTTTCTCCCTCTAATCAGGTTATCCAAGAATACAATACTATGGTTAGCTACTGTGAAGGATCAATCTCATTCTCATGTACATCTAATCAAACTTGGTTCCTTTTAATCTATTGAATTACACGTCTAATGTAGCGCTATAGCTACACTGGCAACCTTATTTACATGACGAGCCACCTGGCATTGGGTTCTGAGAAGAACACTTGCCAACTATCACGCAACTATCACTCTCCATAACTACAACAACCGCCAACCAAAAAATTCTGAATTTGCTATCAGCACGTGGGAAATTTCATATTATAGCTATTCCTGTAATTTGGTAGCTCTTTGCAGCATACCGCAGGTGCTACAGCAAAAAATAAGCCAAGTGGTAAGCAAACTAATACATTTTCAATGGGAGCGGTGGTGCAGTGATACCACGGGTGGGCATGGCCGAAGCTTCCGTGATGTCATCATGCAAATCCCCTATTCTGATGATTCCTCTAGTAAAATATAATTAGCTATAATTGAATTATGCATTGGAGCTAATACAGTAGTCTTACATTAGTATAATATACTACCATGAAATATATCATATATAATACTTATTACATGAGTCAGAGTGTGATATGGCGAAAGAGCAGGCTAATGAGAGTGAAATATCTTGCCATAACACTCTGACAAGTGTAATAAGTGGTTTATTCCACACTAGATATCTTCACTGAAGTAGTTTTTTTGTAACTCACACTAAGGTGGAATAAATATTATTTATACATTATATATATTTATTTATGTATTTATTCCACCCTAGATATCTTCACAATGATATCTTTAGGTACATGACCCCTGAAATAACTCAAGATATTTTACACTGTTATTTCACACTGTACTGTGCAAGCTCATTATCTTGTAGTTTTAGCAACAGGCCAAACATTTCAATTTTCTGGGTTTTTACAGCTACCTTCCTCTGGTGTACCCTGCTCATCAACAGGGTTAGTGCAGCTGCTAAAATGTAGGCTGGGGGTAGCCCCTACAACCAACTTTTCCTGTGAGTTACCCTTCCCCTAGTACTAACTACAGTAGTGAAGATATCTAGTGTGGAATAAACCACTTATTACACTTGTCAGAGTTATATGGCAAGATATTTCACTCTCAGGCTTTATTTTCACTTGCCTCTAAATTAGCCTGCTCATGAAATATTTCGCCATATCACACATATTCCACTCTAGATATCTTCACAATTATATTTCTAGGTACTTGACATGATATTATTTCAAGTTGTTATTTCAGACTGTATTGCCAAGTGTTACCCTAGTAGTTGTAGCAACCAGAGCCAAGCTCACCACTTTTCCAGGTTTTTACAGCTAACTTCCTCAGGTATAGCCTACCCAACTGGGTTAGAGCAGCTGCTAGCTGGGTGTTTGGGGAACCCCTAATGCCAACTTTACACTGTGTGAGTTAAGGTCCTAGTACAAACTACTGGTAGTGAAGATATCTAGGGTAGAATAAACCACTTACTACACTTTGTCAGAGTGATATGGCAAAATATTTCACTCTCAGGCTTTATTTTCATTCACCTCTGGCTCTGGCTGGTAAAAATAAATTAGCCTGCTCCTGAAATATTTCGCCATATCACACTCTGACTCTATGTAATAAATATTATATATATATATATATATATATATATATACATATATATATATATACATATAAGGGGGAAATGACCAATGGGTTAGAATAGTCAGGAGACTGCAATGTTCACAACAGGAATTCTGCTTATTGTCTCTGTAATAACTTAGCTTACACGCGAAGCGGCGCAAGAACCAGTCTACTTTTTATGAATCTCAAAGAATGACTGAAGTTACAGAAAGAATAGACTAATATATGGTGTACTCAAAACCATGGTGTTTATGCATGCATTAGGTATGAAAGAGTTGTTAATTGGTGTGAAATGGTATATAAATGAAAGTGACAAGAAGTGTTACAGTCGATATGTTTCTGAACCTTAGCCGTTACTACAGTCTCTCTCATGGTCACCTTGGAGAAGGAATGTGATAAAACCTTCTAAGTAAGTGATAACATTGATGATATAAAAGTGTAAATCCCTTAGTGTGATTTCCTAATATGAACGTGCTAATAGATATCATTGATTTGAAGTAAGATGTCTTTGAATAAGGTTGGATTATAAGAAAGATGATATCAAAATATTCGGGTCAAATTTTTTTTGTGGATACCATAGGAAGTCGTAATGTTCATAATGACTTCATGTGGGCAGACACATGGTAACCAAGGTAGCTAGCTAGGTGTTAACATACTATACGATCCCAGAATTGGAATGATCGTAGGGAATAGGGAAAATATGTAAATCCCTCCCAGAACATTCTATTCCCATTTTGTTGCAATGAACTATAGTAACCAATGGATACCAGGTGTGTGTTATGATAGGTTTAAGCAAGAGAGCGTGTGTCAGTATTGTTGGGCTAAAGCAGTGGGCTGAGTTACAGGAAACTACTCCAGATTTTGAGAATGCAAATCAAAATTAAATTTTAATTAGCTACAGTCAGGATGAACTTGAAACTCTTCTAATGAAGGCATGTGAAAGCAAAACAAAATTCAGTCATTTATTCTCAGTTAAGTATTCGTAGACAGGCTCTCCCACCTGCTCACTAGATTTGACATAAAAACACTTATTGGCTCACTCAATGTGTTAGAGAGAGAGAGAGAGGGGATTCGTTAAATAAATAGCTAAATTAAAATTTGCTGGGAGGAGTCACTGTTCCAAGTCCAGACTGTATCATACTCTCTATTGCAATGTGCAAGGTCAAAGGTAATTTACATGCTAGTGTTAGATAGCTGATATTGTATTAATTTATTCATTTTACTTGAACAGCCAGGATGAAAGAAGTGTTCTATCTATGACATAGTGACTACTTGGATGGTTTATGAGTCGCCTCTTTTTAGCATAAATAAATGAATAAATAAATGAATAATTAAATAAATAAATAAATAAATAAATAAATAAACAAATAAATAAATAAATAAATAAATAAATAAACAAACAAACAAAATAAATAAATAAATAAGTGAATAGTCCCGACTAAGACTTCTCTTGCCGGGTTCAAGCGCTTACTGGAGACAGCAAGATAGTTGCTGCCACCAGAATTCCAAGTCTGCTCCTTCTCTAAACTACCCCTGGCCGTAGCTAGTTCCCCTGCCCGCAGGATGAGGATTACAGGAATAGGTTAGTTTAATTAACTAGAGGTGACTGACTACAGAACAGAACTAACTCACAAAGAATCCACATGACTTTATACTAAACACACGCTAACACACAAACTCTGTTCACGACACCTATAAACACCTGACTCGCTAAATGACACATGACTTCCACAAACAACTCATGACTCTACAATCATGCAACAACAACTCGTGATCGTTTTTATGTACACACACAGCACACACACAATGTTCATTATCCTCTCGTCTTCTTCTCTATTCATGTGGGCACACCCACAAAGTTATAGCTCAAAATTATTCTTTAAAAATAACAGCAACAAAAAATAGAACAAAACAAACAAAAAAAGAAAACTACACTTTGTTTCCTCTCTACATTGCACAATACTTTATTGACATTTTCCCCAAACATTCTTGGCATAACATTGCTCCGTGCTAGACTGTTACCATTGCTACCAAACATCTCTCTCTGAGTTATGAATGCTATCACACATGTTACGAGGCTTCTCAAGATTAAAACAAGCTTTGTCTGTGATGAGTATTTAATTATTCCATCAGTTCAATGGCTACAGTCATTTCTCAACAGCATAGCTGGTAAGCTATCACTGTCTGATGAGGTCATAGAATATGTTGAGCGAGAAGCAATAATAATGTTGGTTTCTAATTATGGAACACCATCAGTGACATCATCTGCAAGACATCCAGTTGTTACTTAAACATATTCTAGTATCATCTTTCATTTGAATAAAAATTACAATAAGAAAGATGTATTTTTCTCATAAAAGTGGGTGGGGTTGTCACAGTGCACTACAATATGAATCTTAGTGTGCTTGTGTGTGTAAACAACAATATCAAGCTCATATTTGAATAGATAGCCAGATGTTGGCTACATGAGCTTTGTCAAAAAAAAATAAAAAAATCCTGATATCTAACACCAATTAGCACCTTAGCACGGCCCTGTCAGTGATACTGTCAGTGATACTTACACAGAAGCACATAAATGATGAGAATAAATCCCAAATTAAAATGTTGCAACCATATTATAATTCCATCTCTAATAATGTAGCTATAATACAGTAGCTAGCAATCCCCAAATTTTGCCACTTTAAGACTGCCATATCATTCATGGATTGGATATGGCTATCTAAAAGTGGCTGCATTTTGGACTGCTAGATAGTATACTTCATAAAATAAAGAAAGATGTAGTAAGGTACAAGCAGGAAGAAAAACAGCAACAACAGGTAACACTAACCAATCAAGAAGCTACAACAACAACAACAACAACAACAGCAAACTAGAATTTGACAATTATCATTTAGAAGATAAACTCAAGGTTATTCTTAAAAGCTTGGTTAACAACTTGCCATTAATGGCATTTTAAGATAGCTCAGTAGCTAATCATGAAGCCCATGGTCAATAATTGTGAGTCTAGTATAAATTGTGAAGATTCAAAGTTAGAAGTTTCATAGTATCAACGCAAGGCAATAATATGCAGTTAGCCATTTAGTCAATAGTAAAATGGTGGGACTTTCCAATATTTGCTACATAGTTTTAAAGTGTACAAGAGAGAGAGGTGGGTTAAATGGTTCATACTATTTAAATATTTGACAAAAAAGAGTTGTATTTCTCCCTTAAAGCTTTGCTTTGTACTTCTATGATGAGACATTTCCTGTCCAGCCACTTCTGGTGTTCCTACCATATAAAGCAAAGCTGATTTGCAAAATTCTCCACTTCCTTTTAACCAAATTATTTCAAGTTACCACTGATGTCATCTCTTGAAACCAAGGTGACAACAAAAAGGAAAGGCCACTGGTATAAATAGTTTGGGTAACTTCACACCTAGGCCACACATCAAACTCGTTTGACATCATGCTTGTTCTACTTTCAACTGTGCTCATCTTCTCCATCCAACTAGCCAGCGCTAATGAGTTTACTGACAATGATATTGAAGACTTGTATGTTGGCCTAGTGACAGCAGAAGATATTTTAGTGAGTCGACTGATAGTAATAGATGATTATATATAATTAAATTCAATATAATATATTATAATGTATAAAGCAATGCAGTAAGATAGCTCCATAAAAAAGCTTTACTAGCTACTTCTATTTTATTTCTTAATTTTTTTAGCACGCTATGCGTCCAAGAGCACAAAATCTAAATTTAAATAGATTTCCAACCAGGATAGGGTTCCAAACCATCATTACAAATACAGCTTCCTTTGTGAGACTCCAAGAATCTCTTCCCGACAACGAAAAAACCTCATTGGCTAGTGTTGTCAGAAGTCAAGTTATAGAAGACTCCTGTGCCTGGGTAAGCAGTAAATGTACACATTCACAAACTACTACTACTATTAATACCATTATTATTACTACTGTATTATTATTATTTATTTTAGCTACAATCTGTATTGGTTGGCTATGATGAAAACTTTAACTGTACTTTGAATGAGCTGGAGTTCTTGCATCTCAGGATCATCTTGCACAGGTATATGGGAGCTAGCTTAAGAAGCCTAGACAGGTCCGACACGTGTGCCAATGATGCTTGTGGATTTGACCTTGAAAATTCCCAGGAGCAGTGGCTAGATGATGTACTGCCATGCGGGGGAGCTACTGAGGCAAGAAATGCTCTACACAGTTATTTCGGCACAATTATTGAGAATGAAAAAGACATCCATATTCAACCTTGTTGAAATGTGACTAATTGACCATGAACTATCTTTCACTTTGTGCCATTGTATGTAACATTGTATGAAATGAAGTCAGTCACTGTAACCCCAAAACCATTGTAATGGATGATGATGATAATAATACAATATAATAGCTAATTCAATTAGTAAATGAAATTATTAAGATGTGGTTGTTTTTTAACAGAGGAATCCTAAGGCCAATTTACTACAACTATAGCTAATGAAGCCTTTACAATGAGACAAAGAAAGCTACAACACAAAAACTATAGATATAACCATGGCATTCCAACTGCCCCTAGTTACTCAAGTATTCCAACTATCCAGACTCCCTAGCATCCATGGCGGCACAGCACCTAACCAATTCAGAAAGTAGCGACCATTCATAAAGATGCATTGATGGTGAAGAGCATCAGCATTCCAGCATCCCTAATAACTACCCCTAGTTACTACAGTATTCTAATCATCCCATCATAGTATTCCAACATTTACCACCAGTTAAAAAAAACCCACATCTTTGGACTAGTGTTGTTTTAGTGTACTAAAACCCCTTAGTTCAGGGTTATTTTACTTTTGGTAAGAATAACAAAAACTAAAATATTTTAGAAGACAGTAAATTTGATGATAACTAAAACTACCAGTAGAGTGGACGATAAAAACTAAAACTAAGTAATTTTTATTGTAAACAATTCACCTTGAATTATGTCATTATTAAATGAAGGTATAAATTGCCATCAAGTAATTATTCTCTAAACTATATAAAATATATCATACTTTAATTTGTAAAACCTAAGATTTCATAGAAATATGCTATTTTTGGGAAAACCACCAGGACTACTTTCTTTGAAGAGTCTCATTATTGAAGAATTTGGAAGACAACGTACATAAATTAACCAAAACTAAGTCAATTAATAGTATAACTAACTACATCTTATACATGATATTGAAGAAATACTAAAAACTAAACTGAATCTTCAGGGAGAGAAAAAACTAAAACTAAGCATTCAATATTTTTTTAGTATGAATAACTAAAACTAAGAAAATCTGGACCCTGTAAACCAAAACAACACTGCTCTGAACCCCACCCTTGCTATGACAAGTGATGCACACACTCAGTCAACAGCTGAACATCACACTAGCCCTGATGCTCACTGCTAACGACACAGCAAAACAAACCATATCATCGCTCAAAAACTGTTCCAGAAGAAAATAATTATTTCAATCCAAAAGCAAAATAATTCTGTTTATTACTGTGTCCATTGACAAATAGAAAGTGACATTACCAATTGTTTGTTTGTTTTCTTGTAGACTAATTGAAAATTCAAATGAAAACTTTGTTTACAAAATAGTTTAAGACAAGTCATCTTCGCCTGTCAGTAAATGAGGAGCCAGTCCTGGACCAACACAAAACATATACAACTAAAAATACTACTACTACTACTACTACTACTACTACATTAAAATATATTTAAAGTTCATTCCAATATTTATCATCTCTCTAGCTAATAAAAAATAAATAAATAAATAAAGACAATTGGAATATTAATTAAGAAAGTCTTTAAATCAAGCAACTGAAACAAAGATGGAAAAACAACAAACAAAAAATATAGTTCAGTTCTGTGACTAAGATGCTCAAGTCAATTTGGCACAGAAAGTCTTAAATTTCACATACACTAAGTTGTACTCACATAGATCCCAGACTCCCCATTCCTCCTCCTCCTAAGCCTGGTCCACTGCCACCACCTATCCCCCCAAATCCTGAGTTTCCACTTATACCACCAAATCCACCCGAACCAGAGCCTGGGGCAACACCTCCAAATCCACCTGAACCAGTGCCTGGGGCAACACCCCCAAATCCACCTGGACCAGTGCCTTGGGCAACACCCCCAAATCCACCTGAACCCGTGCCTGGGGCAACACCCCCAAATCCACCTGAACCAGTGCCTGGGGCAACACCCCCAAATCCACCTGAACCAGTGCCTGGGGCAACACCCCCAAATCCACCTGAACCAGTGCCTGGGGCAACACCCCCAAATCCACCTGAACCAGTGCCTGGGGCAACACCCCCAAATCCACCTGAACCAGTGCCTGGGCAATACCCCCAAATCCACCTGAACCAGTGCCTGGGGCAATACTCCCAAATCCACCTGAACCAGTGCCTGGGGCACCGCCTCCCCCACCAAACAAAGAGGTAGATTGCTGCTGCTGCTGGGCTAGCCCTCCAAAAGACAATGAGGAAGAATCATCTGACCTACAACACACACACACACACACACATACATACAAGGTTATAGCACACATCTATGTCAAGTATATTTGTGCTTACCCAAACCTTTTACTGGTATCCATTTTAAAAGAACCAAGAGATGGTGCTAATGATCCTCCCATACTTGGAGGACTTCCAAATGATGCACTCCCTCCGAATGACACAGTTGATCCAATAGACCCCCCACCAAGACCACTCCCACCGCCACCAAAGTGTCCTCCTGAAAATCCAGATCTCTGGGAAGGAGAAACCTGAGAGTTTGCTGTTACGCCACCAAGTGTTGATTGTCGTAGGAATCGACCAGCTCCAATACTGCTGCTGCTACTACTACTATTACTGCTAGCTCCCTTACCGTCAAAACTGGCAGGAAGGTTGAAGAGACCCTTGGGTTGGAATGGATTCGATGAAGTATTTTGCTTTGGTGTTCCTCCCAAACCAAGACAACCTAACCCAATCTTGGAATCTTGACAACAAAACAAAATTGAAAAGATAACAACTACAAGAATGACATCAAATAAGTCTAATTATTGTCTTCCCCCAGGGGTGAATAGTGGGCCTCAAAAAACAAACAAACAAAAAAACTCGTTGGTCTGTTGAGAGTGAGACTGTACAATACAACAACAACAAAAACTGTAGAACTTACACTCGAGTAGAATCAATGGTACAACAATAACTTAATTAGGTAATAAACAACAACAAACAACAATTAGATATGGGACTGAATAAACTGAGGAAACTAGTATTGATATCATGTGACCCCATTCAAATGATTCAGTTCATAGAAAACTTTGGAATAATTAGTTGCAAGAATGTGTGTGTGCATGTGTGTGCACATACATGTGTGTAAGTATGTGTGTGCGTGAACATACCATCAGTTGCTGCTTCCATGTCATCCATATTGTCATCATCCATAGCCATGCCACTCCCCTCTGGTACCACGCCCACATTACTACCTAAAATTAGCAACCACAGATAATAATGCCTGCAAGCACACACAAACAAACATTACAATTACTGCTCACTCACTTGGCAAACTTGAAGCAACCGATGGCGAGGCGTGCTGAGCTGTGGGTGGAGCTATGGGTGGAGGTACTTGCGATGCAGAAGAGAATAAAGAGAAACTGTTAGTTGTAATGGGAGGAGCAGTAGCGAGAGAGACAGACGAGGAAGTCATTCCGAGATTGGAGGAGGGAAACCCTGAAGCAAGTGGTGGAAAAGCTGTGGTGGTGATAGTGGGTGTGGCTGGAATAGCTGTAGTAGGTGGAGTCAAATCTATGGAAGTAGGTATAGCAGAAACACTAGAAGTCGGCTGATTGTCTGAAGAGGATGGCATCGACAAAACCTGCGGAACAATTGAAGTAGGTGGAGCCACCAACGATGTGGGCAAGATAGTAGTAGTGACACCAGAAGGTAGAGCAGCAGAAGTGGGTGTGTCCAAAGTGAACGGACCAATAGTCGTGGGCAGAACAGAAGATGGAACAGTAGAAGTGGGTGGAGCCATAGAAATAGGAATAGCAGATGTGGGAGGAGCAGCAGAAATGGGAGGAGCAGCAGAAATGGGAGGAGCAGCAGAAGTGGGAGGAGCAGCAGAAGTAGGAGGAGCAGTAGAAGTGGGAGGAGCAGCAGAAGTGGGAGGAGCAGCAGAAGTAGAAGGAGCAGCAGAAGTAGGAGCAGCAGAAGTATGAGGAGGAGCAGCAGAAGTATGAGGAGGAGCAGCAGAAGTATGAGGAGGAGCAGCAGAAGTGGGAGGAGCAGTAGAAGTGGGAGGAGCAGTAGAAGTGGGAGGAGCACTACCAGTTGATGGAACAGCAGAGGGTATAGTATCCGTGGCAGTCGTTGTGGAAGTTTTGACAGAAGTTGGAAGAGCAGACGGAGCAGGTGAATGGGACACAGATGCTTGAATCCCTTGGGATGTCGCTACAGCAGTGGAAGTGGACAGTGCTGAAAGAGTAATAGGAATGGGTGTGACAGTGGGCGGAGTAAGAGACACAGAAGAGGGCAGGGCAGAAGCATGTGTAGCAAGAAGTGAAGCCACAGTAAAGGATGAAGCAGAAGTTGTAGACTCTGGTTTAGAGGAGCCAGAAGTTGGAACAGTACTTGAAGTAGTAGACGTAACAGAGCTAATAGCTGCAGTTGGCCCAGATGCAATAGAACTTGACAAAATACTGCTCAAACCTGCACTTGATACTGTACCAACCCTGCTACCTGTCCCAATGCTCAAGCCACTTCCTAAACCAATGCCCACACCTCCTTTGGACCCAGTGCTCAAGGTACTACTGGTCCCAGTGTTCAAGGCACTGCTAGTCCCTATGCTACTAATGCTAGGGTCACTAATCCCAGTGCCCAGACTTCCACTGGTACTACTAATAGTGGTACCCAAACCCAACAATCCAGCCCCTCCTCCTCGGTTTGAAGTAGAACCAGTAGTGGCTGGTACAGAAGTAGAAGTCTTGGTTACTCCTCCCAAAATAGGACCCCCACTAGAGGACACGTTACCAGAACCACTCCCACCCAATTTCATACCACTGTCTGTTGTGGATGACATAGCAAAGGGTGGACCAGTAGAAGACAATGGTTGACCAAATACAAAAGTATTTCCCTTCAGGTTAAGGAAGCTGCTACCAGGATTAAAGACAGGGTGTGCCCCAGATGCTGTAAACGGACCAGCTTTAGCCACACCCGCTCCAGACTGGGCCGTAGATACAAAAAATGAGGGAGGCTTAACTCCACTCACTCCAGAATGGGCCGTGGAGGCCATAAATGGAGTAACTGTGGCTCCACCCATTCCAGACTGGGTCGTGGAGGTAAAAAATGGAGGAACCGTAGCTCCACCCATTCCAGACTGGATCGCGGAGGTCAAAAATGTATGAACCGTGGCTCCACCCATTCCAGACAGGGCTGTGGAGGTCATAATTGCAGGAAGCTTGGCCACACCCACACCAGATTGGGTCACATTTGTCTTCCCGGGACCAGCTGGTGATGTTGTCGTCTCACAAGATGGTGTCCCCGGGTGAGGTCCAGGCCTCACTGGGCCAGAGTCTGGCACTAATGGAGGCACTTGACTCGTAGCATTCAGTGTGAAGGACGGACGGAAGGGACCACTAGAACTCACTCCCGGGCGAGCTCCGTAACTGGGTGCAAAATTGAGATTTACAGGTCCACTTCCGCCATCTTGCCCTTTGGTACCACCGCCACTTGCTCCAGGAATAACCCCCAACTGGCTCGATGGCTTCTGGGCGTGGGTCGATAGTTGCTGGGAGTGGCTCGCCGGCTGCTGGGAGCCTGATGCAGTGGATTGGACTGCTAAAGGTTGCATAGATAAGCCTCTCATACCCTGGCCCATCCTCCCACTTAGGGAGCCAGAATCCCCAAGAAAGAAACTGGGCGGGGCTCCAGATGCAGAAGAATATTGAGTTGCTCCAAGACCAGGGGCAGTGGAGGTCAGGTGATGTGAGTTACCACTTGGCAGGTTCTGGACTGAAGACCGAACATTCGGGACAGATGCAGAAGAAGCACAAGACAGGAGGCCAGGGGTATTGCCCGCTGTGATAGAAGTAAGGTCACTCAGCCTGTCGGTCTTCCTGAGTTCACCGTGGGAGTCGAAGGCCACTGGATTGCCCAAGCCACTGAGTTGGGGCAAAGAGCCGTGAAGCATAGACGAATTTCCATCACCGGTCCCACCTGGATACACATCCATGGAAGGCATAGACGGAATCTTGAACTTGGAGAGTCCTTCTTGGCCAGTCTGACTGCTGGGAGTGGGTAACCTCACAGGAGCAGACGACTGTAGGCTGCCGTTCACCCCTCCTCCTCCTCCTCCTCCTCCTCTCCCAGAGCCTGCGCCGAACAAGGAGACTCCTTTCAACACTGGCTGTTGCTGCTGCTGGTGCCCGGCTGCTCTCAGAGGTTGTGAGCCTAGTCGAGGGGTAGCACCAGGAACAGAGCCTACTGAAGTGGCCTGATTAAGATCCACTCGCTCTCGCTTTCCCGAGTCTTTGTTTACAGACATCTTACCGTCTGGAGACATCACGATAGCATACTTGGACCTGGGACGATCGCCCTCCTCTATGGTGGGAGTGTCACTGTGACGAAGGATGGTACCGTCAGCTGTGAGCGTGACGTCTGGGTCACCCTCCCTAGACTCCATTGTGTCTAGACTGCTCTGAGAGGCAGACAGAGAAGGGGGGAGGGGATAAGAGAATTGGCTGGAGGACTGGAGGCCAGAGCCAGAGGATGGGAAGGAGGGCCGGGGATCTGGTCTGGTACCAGTGATGGACCCGGCAGAGGATAACACTAGTACTGCAGAGGTTGAGACATTGGGCTGGACAAAGTTCGATGCCGAGGGGAGCACATGCGATGTGGGAAGGGAGGGGCTTGCCATACTGTGCCCTACGGATGGCTGGGAACTGGAAGATGCTCCTGCACCTAGACATACCAACAATAACAACAATAAAGTCGTGATAAAAGCAACAAGAAAAGAGAATCGATTTATATACTGAATCGCAGAAACATCGACATGCCACATAATCATCTGTTATGTCTACTTACAACCACACTTTAATCAAGTACATATCAATGTACAGACAAACAAACAAACAAACAAACTCTGAGGAACCACCTAACCACTTGATATAATATCTCTCTATTTCACTCTCCAACCTTTTCCTCCAAGCCTACACCCTTCTCTCCTTCTTTCTCCCCTCTTCCCTGGTCTTACCACTGGCCCCATCAGGTAGGTCCTGGTCTGAGGAGAGATGTGAGCTGGCTTCTATCTCATCCGCCAGCTGAGACGAGGAAAGAGAATGTTTAGCAGCTGACAAAGAAAGACAGACAACACAATATACTGAAACTTTACAGAATACGAAAAGTACCACACACAAAAAAAGCCACTATCACTCCCACTCTGAGTATCATAGCCTCTAGGCACTGATTTGCCTTCATAAGAACATGGTGTCCTCTATACTACTAGAATAAGCTAAGGATGTATGCTGAACCAGGAGAGGCAGTCGTATCAGAATGATAGTCACTAAACCTTACTCTTCCTGACAGACACTTGACCATCTAGAGCAGACAAGTCGTTCCCATAGAGAAGACGAGGTAACTTATTTACCTGAAGCAATCTTCTTCACTGGAGTCAGCCCAACATTCTCGAAGTAGTCTCGCAGTTTTTCCATTCGATCTTCATGAAACCGGCTTCTCTCGAGTTTCCGAGACCTTCTACCTTCCTCACTTTCTCTAGCAAGTAATGGCCGAGAAGCAGGAGACTTCTTGCGAGCATCTGCCTCGCTCCTGTGACCACTCCCACTCAGATGGCGTTTCCTGGGAGAGAACTTGGATGGACTCTGCCTCATTAGCACCTCAGGCTGCCAGGAGTGAGGAATCTGCTTGAGTGACTTCATACGATCCATCACTCGCTCTATCTCTTCTTTCTGTTAAAGGTGACAATGCATGTGCACATGTGTCATGAGTGTGAGCTTAGCTCTATAAATCAATTGAACCTAATAACCTCTGTGATGATTTTAGATAGATCAACACTTCCTCCCTCACACACACACACACACACACACTGGTGAGTTAGCAACCTCACTGCATGAGATTGGGAGGAGACACGCACACACATACACAAGTATCATTTCCTCTTTTCCATTACACCATTCCTTAAAGCTATGATTAAATTTAGTAACACAACATTATTCTTATGCATCCCAATGAGGCAACTATTTTTTATTAAGTAATTGAATTTGTAGTCTCCACATATGTTGAAGGACTCATTAATTTATCCCTATCTACGAAAAAAAACTGAAATAGTGGATTACTCTTATTCATCTAAAAAAAATTCCCCCTCAACCTTTCAGAAGACTTGCCTGAAGGCGTGATATCCTATGGTGGTCTTTGAGAGTGGAGTATATGATATGAAGTGATGGCACCTTCATAGGATCCCTATAAGTTAAAACCACAACAAGAAATATCGCCATGGCAACCGGGGTCATTCAAGGTGTCTGCACTGCCCCATCCACCACACATCACAACAATTACTTAATTGCAGGATAATTACCAGCCAACCAATCCCTTAGTGAGAGCAGAGTTATCTAATACTGATGTCAATCCATACTTCCTCTGATGAGGATGTTGTTCAGGAAGTTGTCAGTGTGACTGTACCTTGACATCATTAAGTTGAAAATTAATTGTACACCTTTTGGGAAGGTTAACCCTTTCACCGCTGTAACCGCTGTATGGCGGTTTGAAGTAACACCTCGGGAAAATTATTGTTTATTCTCGTCTGCGATGCCTCACTCGAACACTATAGCCTTGAGAAGTTAGCTGTATAGTTAGTAAGTGATTTTCGATGGCAGTATCTCTCTAAGGCTGCAGTGTAAACAACGAGGTAGCTTTTGAAGTCTTGAGTTTTGGCTTACTTCAAAATGGCGACCTGGCGGTCAATTGTAGAGGTAGTAGACTTGGATTAACAGCAACCTCGGCATTTTAGATGCTGAATAAAGTCAACCAGAAGATACACAAGATATTTATGTCTACAGAAGCCATTCAACAACAAAGAGAGAGTTGCTCTGAAGATTCCAGGTGTTTGACTGTAGCTTTAGAAGACACAAGAAGTTGAGAAGATTTGCATGAGGATGATGAAGTTATACTGGACTCAGACTTAGCTACAGACAGTCTGGTATCAGATATGGGATGTATTTGCAGTTCTTTTTTCTTTTAAACATTTTTTAATAAGACAATTAAATTTAATTTCCCTGACAATTCAGCAGTGAAAGGGTTAATGAAAGGTAATATAGTAATGCTGCTGCTTGTCACAGCCATGTCACACACACACACACACACCTTCCTTGCTGCCTCTTCTGCTCATACTGCAGTTCCAGTTGGTTGTCCAGTTCTGCCTTGACTTCATCCAGGCTTTGCTTCACTTGGAGGAACCTCGATCGAGTCCTGGTCAGAGTTTCTGAACTGGCCGTGTCAAGAGGTCGTAGCTACGTGGGCAGAACGAGAAACATGGTAAATACACACACACACAGATCAGCACAGTTGGCACGGCACGAAGGTGAGGAGGTACAACAGGATGTGACACAGCAAACACAATGAACATAATGATATCACGTGCAAAGTCAAGTGTGATATTAGACAAAGGCCAGAACACATCAGTTAAGTAGTTCATGTCACACACACACACACACACACACACACATACACACTCACATAGAAGAAGAATCTTTAGTGTCAGTAATATCATATTTGTAATAATGATACTCTGAAGTAATAGCTAATATATTAGTTCAAAACCGAACCACGGTGTTTTGACTTCTTCTCAGAAGTCGCTAAAGGCAGACACTCCACGATGGACTTATGTGTTAACTACTACATTAGCTATGAGTACAGGGATATATTTGTAGAGCAGAGAGTGACTGAATCATAATTAAGTGATCAAAAAAGATTGGCCAATGAAATCGGAGTATTAAGTTACTGGTCACTGCGAGATAATACAGTACTCGTATATTCCACATTAAATGATACTGCCATTTTAGATCTATTTTGTATGGAACACTGGGTCTTAAAACCATCACACATTGTATCACATGACCCTGCCACACCTCCTTTTCTCAATTATGAACTAAAAACAACAACTACAACGGAAACAAAAATAAAATGCAAGACATTAACAAGTGGCACTGGAAGATGGCTGCAAGTTAGCTCCACCTCCCAAACTGGGCTGGTCTACTGCAATAGTCTGTGCAGATGTCTGGTCAGGTAAAGGGACCAACACAAAAGAAGGTTTCAAAGGGACATGGACAACACTATAACTCAATGGCTGCTTCTTGGTAATCAAATATTATTAACAACACCAATGAAAGGAAATAGGACTGCATGCACACAAACATATCTTTCAAATGTGTGAAGAGTGTCTTACTCGTTGGAGTGCCGCAAACCCTCGGTGCTTGCTCTTCATCAATCCATTTCTACACACACACACACACATACACTTTCAAATACCAAATCACTTTCAAAATACTATATCTGCATACTAGTTTTCTCCCTCGCCCGCCCCACCCCCACAGGAAATCCCCTACTTCTCTTTACACTCTACAGAGTATCAGCATGCATCTATTGAAACTAAAAACAACAAACATTAGTCCACCTTACAGCTACAAATTGAAACCAAAAGGAAGCCATTTCTATCGATAAACTCCTAGAAGACCTAGAAACCATAAGACACAACAAGCAAATCCTTCTTCTCTAGGTTTCTATTTTAAGACTTCCTCACTTCCTCCTCGGTAATTTCCACAGCCATAGAACTGCACTTCACACTACCCACCACTGAGGATTTCAATAATGCATCACAGCAAAAAGAACACAAACAATGGAGGAATAAGACACTGAAAACGGGAGTCCAGACAATCATTAGGAGAAGACTGTACCTTTCAAGTGACGTGATAGTTCAATGGCAGAAAAGACAATGTGCAGAATGGAGTGATGTAATGAAAACAGATGCTACAAAGATGCTCTAGGAAGGCAATAACAAATGACCAAAAGGAAAGTGCTAACCTTACAAGACAATGGGCAATGGGCAAGTGCCATGACAACACACAATACACAGAACTGGCCTATTACAAATATTCTGTAAATATAAGGCAAAAAGTAACTTCCTAACTTTCCATGTATTGACGAAATTCTACTTTTTTGCCTTTTGCCTATTTAGGCTAGCAGAAAATAAAAACACACACACAAAAACAAAACAAAAATAAAAACAACAACAAATAATAACAAGAGAGAGAGAGAGGCTTTGTGTGATGAAACTTATGTTTATGGAGACATCCTACCCAGCAGTGACACACAAGTCATATTTCAGTATAGAACTGATATTAATCCTCTCCATTGAACCTCCCAATAACAACTATTACAACTATTTCACTTCTCTAAACTTTTCCTTTTCCTTCAAGTTTCCTTTTCTCTTCCATACACTCTGACACGACAGAATCAAGTCCTCACAGACATTGGTAATCACAGACACAAGCTTGATAAAAAAAAAATCAATTCCCCCCACCCAAAAAGACAAGTGTCATAGTAACCTATCTGAGCATGCTCACTTGGTCTGAGCTTGAGACTCGTATACCCTCAGGATATCTTCTTTCTGATGCTCGGATAGCTGCTGCAGTTTCTATAAAAAGCACACCCACACAAATACGTAATAATACTCAGTATTATGGCTATCTCCTAAACGGTTCCTCGTCCCTACCCCGCCCCCACTCTGTTCACCCAAATCATGCTAAATCATGCTGAATATGTATTCTTGTTGCACAATTGCCCCATGAAATAAGTCCAAAGCTCAGCTAAATTCAGAAGCAATGGGAGATTACTCCGTTATTACGCCACCATATTATTTACTCTGGGCCCTGGCATTACCAGCAACAGCACAGTACTAAAATAGCATGTTGCCCAAGATGCCAGACACACACACACACAAACACGGATACAAACACAGTTCTGGCTTCACGCCGCCCTTAAGCTGCTCTCTACAGGAAAGAAGGTTTATCACCTCACATCTGGTGAAAGGCAGAGGAAGCAATGTTACATACTATGCAAAATAATTAGCAATTCAAGATATTAGGTAATTATAATCAATAGTAACAAAAAGTCTTCATGGATAACATCTAGTTGAACTGCAAACAGAAAAAAAAACAAAAAAAAAACCCCTCTATCAATGAACATGCCCACACACACACACACACACACACACACACACACTCTCTCTCTCACACACACACACCACACACCTTAAAGCCATAAGCTGCCTCTTTCACTTGCTTTCTGACGTCTCCTAGCTCCTCCTCAATGGCACACAAGTCCTTCAGAGAGCCCAGCCCCTTCACCCTCTCTCCATCCCTTCCTCCGCTCAACTCCTCCACCTTCTGCCGGAGGTGGAGTAGCTCTTCTGAGAACTTGTGGGACGCAGCGTATATCTCAGCAGAAAACCTGTTCTCAAGCTGCTCCTGCAAACGCCATAGAAATGGGAACATATTATAGACGTGTTTCAAATTAGAACCAATAGTTTCTATTCTCACACGGCATCCAGTTGTTAATGGATCAATTTGCAAAACAGAACTAAGGGGCAATTTGGTGGGTAACAATATCCCTGACCACAAAAATTAGCACTTATTCACGAATACATTTCCCAGGGATGCTCATAACCCTTGACACAAGCCAAACGGTGAAATGAGAGTGAGGTATTTGCGGTATAGGTATCATCGTAAAAATTTTGATTTAACTAAGATCTTCAACTAAGATAAATTTATCGATTCACGATATTAATTTACAATAGAAAATCGTCAGAGTTGTAATAAACCCGAACAATGAGATCAGTATATAGGGGAAGGAGGGGGGAGGGGGCTGTCCCTGTGATCTTCTCCCCTCCCCTTCCCAGAAAAATTTTAATGTGACCAAACAGTTAAGCATACATTCTCATATCACATGTGCATCAAAGTAGTATGGGTATAAAAATGGGAGTGGCCAAGTACAAAAATTCATTACAAAACACACACACGACCTCCATGTACATACACAAGACTCAGTCATACATTCTGCTGGTCCTACCCATCAATCCTACCCATTGTGTAAGTGTTCCCTTGGTTACCTTAGCAGCTGTATTCGGTGATGGAGGAGGAAGCTTAGACTGGACTTTATCACCACCTGGCAATGTCGGAGCAACAGAGATGGGAGCCGCACCTACTGAAGTGTGAGCCACACCCACAGATGCAGGAGTACTAGTCGTTGGAAGCACCCTTGGAACTGCAGCAATCTGGGGGGCTGAGGAAGGGGTACCCATGCCACTCCCAGAGGGCAATTTAAAAGTTGGTCCTCCACTTATTCCTGGTAAAATGCCGCTAGCTCCAGACTGGCTAGAGATAGCACCTCCCACTGCCACGCCTCCACTACCATGTCCGGAGCCAAGCCCTGCAAGACTAGCCCCACCAGTTCCTGTTATATTCCTGGAGTTCAGGGAGCCGGCCATCTTTAGTCCTGGGAGGCCAGTTGAAGATGAAGAGACAGGAACGTGAGGTCTCAATGGCTGCCCAGCAGGCGTGGATGCTTGAAGAGGTGGGCCAACCAACAAACCTCCAGGTGGTCTAGACCCTGACAGGGGACCGCTGCTAACAGTACCACTGCTAACAGTACCACCTACTCCAACAGGTCTGGTCACAGGACCAGTGGGTCTGACTGGGACACTGGAAGTGGTCTGGGGTCCAGGGGGTCTGACTGGAACACCAGAAGTGGTCTGGGGTCCAGGGGGTCTGACTGGGACACCAGAAGTGGTCTGGGGTCCAGGGGGTCTGACTGGGACACCGGAAGTGATCTGGGGTCCAGGGGGTCTGACTGGAACACCGGAAGTGGTCTGGGGACCAGTGGGTCTGACTGAGAGGCCAGAAGTGGTCTGAAGTCCAGGGGGTCTGACTGGGATACCAGAAGTGGTCTGGGGTCCAGGGGGTCTGACTGAGAGGCCAGAAGTGGTCTGGAGTCCAGGGGGTCTGACTGGGACACCAGAAGTGGTCTGGGTCTGGGATGCAGCCAGTGATGGTAATTGGTGTCCCATGATACCTTTATTACTGCCACCAAGTCCTAGCAAACCAGCAGACAACTGGCCACTACTGGGCGGAGGAGGAGGCGGAGCCTGATGCTGTGAAGCAGCCAAGCCACCCAATGGTCTGTACACACACATAGACACACAATTAATACAGACGTAAATGACAACCTTTTACCCACACTTCCATTGTGGCGAGGGTAATTGGGATAGCGTTTAAAGGCAGTTCTGTGCTCAGTGCAACAGGCGTCTACAGGAAGTTATCGCGATTACCATGACATAATGCGTACATTTAGAACATAGCTAACCCCTTTTTTGTATTGTGAAGTAGGCATTCTATCCAGCATAGTGTTGTTCAAGAGAGTGCACAGGGATACTAAATGCCAGAAGGGAGGATACTAAATGCCAGAAGGGAGGATACTACTGATAGTATCCTCCCTTCTGGCTAATAGTATCCTCCCTTCTAGCATTTTATTAGTTGTTTTTTTGTTTATGAGTCGTGCAAGCATTAATTAAAGAATTTTTATTTTATCTATGGTGCAAGAATGTTGTTTGCACGGTTTTCCTGTCAGATGCGAAAGATAAGATGGATTCAACGCATGCCTTGCACACTAACAATATTTTTCTTAATTAATACAATCATCACCAAAATGAGAAAGTGAGAAAGAAATAATGAACAATAAAAAAGCAGTTATATATGTTGCATATGTTATTTTAAAAGTTTTAGTACTATTCTTGTGGATGTTTATATCACTACAGTTATGAAAATTAAAGGCACCCCTTCTAGTATATTGTTTGCAATGTAAAAGCACTACATTCATGGTATTTTCGTTGTATTTTGCTTATGTAATCAAAATCCTTCCTTATCCATCGCAAACTGTTCATCAATGTCAGATATTGTAAATACAAACTTTTTGCATGGCTTTACATCTTTCAAAATTTCACCATCATGTAAAGGTTTACTAAATCTTGATTCAAAAGCTAAGCTAGACGGAGATTGACTGTAAAGAGCAAAGCTAGTACTGATTGTGAGGGGCTTGACTTGAAAGTTGACGGTGAAGAGCTAGACTGGAGAGCTGACTGTGAGGAGCTAAATAAAGGAGAGATGATTGAGTTGAAGAAGGTGGAAGAGTAGCTGGTTGAAAGAAGATTTAGGAGAGACAAAGCCGTTTTGTAAATTCTATCTCACCAATTGAGCTGAAATGCGAAAAATTGGTAATGTAGATGGGTGGGCTGGAATGTTCTTTTTGACTAAGTTCGCTGAAAACGCAGTGATATTGATTCTCCTGACTCTAATTCCATCACTTTCGCCGGTTCACTGGAGTCGAGCGCACAACACATGAAAATATTCTATGCGCCGTGGCTCCTTAGAATTGCTGCAATTACTGGACACCTCTCCGTAATGTCTCTGCCGTCTTTGTCGTAGAGTGTCAACATAGAACAAAGGATAGAAAAAATTATTTGGTAACTAAGGCTATAGTTGCTACGTTCTAAAACAGATAGACAACAAAATATCGTGAACTACCGCCCGTCGAACCCCTCGGGCCGCTAGTATCGCCCTCGCTATGCTCGGGACGGTACAGCCCGCGGCCCTCGAGGTTCTGTGGGCGGTAGATCCCTCGATTTCGTTGTCTATCTATTATTTAGAACATAGCTAACCCCTTTTTTGTATTGTGAAGTAGGCATTCTATCCAGCATAGTGTTGTTCAAGTGAGTGCACAGGGATACTAAATGCCAGAAGGGAGGATACTACTGACTCCCTTCTAGCATTTTATTAACCCTCAGCACGCATGCGCAACAGGGTTACAGTAGTTAGGTTTATGAGTCGTGCAAGCATTAATTAAAGAATTTTTATTTTATCTATGGTGCAAGAATGTTGTTTGCACGGTTGTCCATGCCTTGCACACTAACAATATTTTTCTTAATTAATACAATCATCACCAAAATGAGAAAGTGAGAAAGAAATAATGAACAATAAAAAAGCAGTTATATATGTTGCATATGTTATTTTAAAAGTTTTAGTACTATTCTTGTGGATGTTTATATCACTACAGTTATGAAAATTAAAGGCACCCCTTCTAGTATATTGTTTGCAATGTAAAAGCACTACATTCATGGTATTTTCGTTGTATTTTGCTTATGTAATCAAAATCCTTCCTTATCCATCGCAAGCTGTTCATCAATGTCAGATACTGTAAATACAAACTTTTTGCATGGCCTTACATCTTTCAAAATTTCACCATCATGTAAAGGTTGACCAAAACTTGATTCAAAAGCTAAGCTAGACTGGAGATTGACTGTAAAGAGCAAAGCTAGAGTACTGATTGTGAGGAGCTAGACTGGAGAGCTGACTGTGAGGAGCTAAATAAAGGAGAGATGATTGAGTTGAAGAAGGTGGAAGAGTAGCTGGTTGAAAAAAGATTTAGGAGAGACAAAGCCGTTTTGTAAATTTTATCTCACCAATTGAGCTGAAATGCAAAAAATAGGTAATGTAGATGGGTGGGCTGGAATGTTCTTTTTGACTAAGTTCGCTGAAAACGCAGTGATATTGATTCTTCTGACTCTAATTCCATCACTTTTGCAGGTTCACTGGAGTCGAGCGCACAACACATGAAAATATTCTATGCGCCGTGGCTCCTTAGAATTGCTGCAATTACTGGACACCTCTCCGTAATGTCTCTGCCATCTTTGTCGTAGAGTGTCAACATAGAACAAAGGATAGAAAAAATTATTTGGTAACTAAGGCTATAGTTGCTACGTTCTAAAACAGATAGACAACAAAATCTCGGGATCTACCGCCCGTCGAACCCCTCGGGCCGCTAGTATCGCCCTCGCTACGCTCGGGATGGTACAGCAAGCAAAATTCTGTGGGCGATAGATCCCTCGATTTCGTTGTCTATCTATTATGTAGACAGTTTATATTATAATTATCCACAAACCTAACTCTTCAGCATTTTGTCATTGTGAATTATTTCAAGAGAAGGCTAAACCTTAGTGCTATATAAGCTAAAATGCCTGTTCAGAGTATTTAGTCAGTGAAAGTTCTCAATTAGTTTAAAAACATGTTTGTGAAATACTTGTCAAAAACAACAACTAAGTTCAAGCCCCACATAAACTTGACACACCTCTGCATGCCAGTTGCAGCTGCTACGTGTCCTGGAGCCAGCAGTTGAGAGGCAGTTGATGGAGGCTGACTGGCAGATGACAATGATGTGCCACGCCCACCACTACCAAGAGGTCCTGACAGAATCCCTATAGGCCTAAACAGACATTTAATCTTTGACCGGCATTTCTTGAGATGTGCAGAGCCTTCGCTTCATGAACTACTAACATATGAGAACTATCCCATACCCATCCCAACACAGTTAATCAATTGATACAAAACACACACACACAGAGAAGACCCTTTACCAACAACCATTCTAGTGTTATATCAAGGACTTTCCAACTCAAAGAAACTTGCCTACATGAACACACATATAGCTAAATGTTCCATTTATTCCAATTAATAGCCCTTCATAAAACCATAGAATCATGCTAACTTCTTTCCCACCCATAATCCGACATAACCTCAAAGTTGTATTGTATAGGTCACCTTGACTGCAGTTGTCCTCGTGGAGGTACCTGGCCACCCAGACCAGCGCCCAAGCCTAGCATCGGAGAACCAGGAGTAGCCAACACTCCCAACTGACCACCACGGATAGAAGCCAGAGACTGGGGAGAGGAGAACAAACCACCAGGCGGTCTGGGAAGAAAGAGGCTCAATGAAGAAAGCAACAGACAATCAATTTTGAAATACGTAATTATAAAATAAATAACGGTTTCATCTAATTCCATTATTTACACTCAAACATTTAAAAAATAAATTAAAAATTTTAATTGGGCGAGCGAAGCGAGACTCTCACTAATGGGTCTCAATTTGAGATTTTGGTATATATATATAATTATATATGGCAAAGTTCAAAGAGGTCAATGCGTGTCCACCCCCGGAGGATACTCCAAAACGTAAACATTAGCACGGGCGCAAGAAATTCGGGTGAAAAGACGTTGAAGTAATGTTAAGAAAAGAAAATAACGGCAAAGTGCTACAGAGACGGAATGGGAGAGACGTTCGCAGTTCGTCAGTGCGCTATTCATCATAGCTATATGCCTTATGTGACAGATTTGTTCTTACTTATCTGAAGTCCAATAGTCAAGTCACTAAGAGAATACAACGTAATGCTATATCTACTAGAGCTCTGGTACAATAGAGCATTTTGAACAGAGCGCGTACTTTGTAAAGACGACTAGCTTAAACGAAAACCGTTAGTTTATTGATCCTTACCCGTATCATCTTTAGATATTTGATTGCCTACCCCTTGAAAATCCTTTGTCCAATAGTCAAGTCACGAAGAGAATACAACACAGGTCTTGTGCTGGTATATCCAGTGAACAAGTGTGTATAAAAGTGTTGTGTGTTGCTAAAGAATAGCAATAAACTAAACAAAAATATTTTTAAGTAACAAAAATTATTAGCAGCTAGCATTCATATTCAAAGTTCAGTCTGACCAGCTCGCTCGCCATTTGTGCTGAAGCACATCACTAGTTTAATTAAGTAGTACAGTATACAGGTCCAGATGTTTAGGCTCTAAAGTTGTTTTTTACCCCTAGAGTGTAAAACTACACACGTATGACTTGAATAATCCACTACACAGCCACACTCAAGCAAGTTGAGGAAGTGGCTTATCTATAGCTGACAGAATCGAGTGTTTGCAAACTGAAAAGTAAAACATCTACACAGGTGAGGATAGTGTTGCTTATAACCATGCATGCATGATGACCCTTTACCTCTGCTGCTGCTGAAGAAACCCTGTACCAGGAGACGGTCCACGTGGCTGAGTCAGATTTCCTGGTCCCAGCACCAGCCCACCACTAATGACAGGGGCTGAAGGGGGAGGGGCTGAAGGTTGGGGAAGAGTAAAAGACTGAGGAGGAGCTGAAGGTTGGGAAGATGAAGATTGAAGAATGGCTTTTGTGGCACTCAATAGTCTACACAATTGTATTGCATCGTATCACTACTGTACTTCGCTATATACTAAAAGTGCTTCATACATTCCACATCAGAATTTCCCTACACATGTAATAATACTAGTCATTTCTCATCCTCTAGTGCACACGTGCAATAGCACAGATATGCACACGTGCAATAGGGCTATAGCACAGATATGCACACGTGCAATAGGGTTATAGCACAGATATGCACATGTGCAATAGGGTTATAGCACAGATATGCACACGTGCAATAGGGCCATAGCACAGATATGCACACGTGCAATAGGGTTATAGCACAGATATGCACATGTGCAATAGGGCCATAGCACAGATATGCACACGTGCAATAGGGTTATAGCACAGATAGCTGTAAACAACATCTCAAAGCATGGCAGGCTGTGTTGTGGCATTTAAAAAAATAGCTACTCATTATAAAACATTCTTGGTGTGACATTTTTTTTTTGTTTCAACTACATTTCCCAAGACGCAGAGAGTGAACTTTAGGCTGTGCAGCCCCATGGAGAAACCCCTAACATCAGATTGGGATAACATGACCAAAAATTCTTGGTTTAATTATCTTTGTGGCAGTGTGGCACCGGGAGCTAAGCTTCAGCAATTTGGAGCAAGAGGAATGGGAGACAACGTAGCTTTCAGACAACTCAAGCAGTTAGCTCAGTAATGGGAGATGCTACAGCTAGTAGTACTTGAAATTATATGAATAAACTTCTCTGATCAATCAAGCAATAAAGCTGTGAGAGATGTTCCGTCGTACTTAATAGTGCCCCCCCCCCCAAGTTAAGACTGTAATAGGTGTGTAACTACCCTTTACCACACAACTGCAGTTACCTTGGCACACATTCATTCATTCATTCATTCACTCACCCTTGGTGCGAAACTGCTCCAGGAGAAGGATGACCCTGTCAATTAGGAGGGGCAAGAAGGAAACACAGACATAGGATAACAAACCAAAAAAAAACAACAAAAAACAACAACAACAACAAAAAAAAAAGCACTAAAGACTTACCCTCTAATGGAGGTAAAGGGTAGCACTACTTCTCCCCCAATAGCATAGGCACATTACAATACTTTTTAGAAGTACAAATTTCATTGTTCTACTACTACCTGCTACTCATGTATTTAATGGATACACATTAAAATATAAGGCTTCTTCTTATGTCTTTTTCTGCCATTCCCCCCCTACATTCTCTATTCTTTCCTCTGTGTGTAAAGCCAGTGACTTACAGTACATAGCCTAGCCATTACTACATACTCTCCCACACCATTCTTACAGTACATAGCCTAGCCATTACTACCTACTCTCCCACACCATTCTTACAGTACATAGCCTAGCCATTACTACATACTCTCCCACACCATTCTTACAGTACATAGCCTAGCCATTACTACATACTCTCCCACACCATTCTTACAGTACATAGCCGGGCCATTACTACCTACTCTCCCACACCATTCTTACAGTACATAGCCTAGCCATTACTACATACTCTCCCACACCATTCTTACAGTACATAGCCTAGCCATTACTACATACTCTCCCACACCATTCTTACAGTACATAGCCTAGCCATTACTACATACTCTCCCACACCATTCTTACAGTACATAGCCGGGCCATTACTACATACTCTCCCACACCATTCTTACAGTACATAGCCTAGCCATTACTACATACTCTCCCACACCATTCTTACAGTACATAGCCGGGCCATTACTACCTACTCTCCCACACCATTCTTACAGTACATAGCCGGGCCATTACTACATACTCTCCCACACCATTCTTACAGTACATAGCCGGGCCATTACTACATACTCTCCCACACCATTCTTACAGTACATAGCCTAGCCATTACTACCTACTCTCCCACACCATTCTTACAGTACATAGCCTAGCCATTACTACATACTCTCCCACACCATTCTTACAGTACATAGCCTAGCCATTACTACCTACTCTCCCACACCATTCTTACAGTACATAGCCGGGCCATTACTACATACTCTCCCACACCATTCTTACAGTACATAGCCGGGCCATTACTACATACTCTCCCACACCATTCTTACAGTACATAGCCTAGCCATTACTACCTACTCTCCCACACACTTCTTACAGTACATAGCCGGGCCATTACTACAAATCTCCCACA